>JAEEGL014331304.1_pt1 | contig 17287 bp, 13 predicted proteins | sample 9134231 | NCBI WGS metagenome assembly JAEEGL01 (sample SAMN16246548, study PRJNA631951) | gut metagenome | biome: gut microbiome; feature: rumen; material: fiber-attached | host: Bos | place: Iran: Karaj | collected 2018-10
CTATAAGTGCGATGCAGGAGAAGGTTCCAACGATGGTTGAGATCACTGTCGCCAGAAAAGCTATAACAAGAGTGTTTACCAGAGCTGAAGCAACTGCTTCATCAGAAAACAGATTGGCGTACCAGGTAAGGGTAAAGCCGCCCCATTTTGCTCTCGACTTACTTGAATTAAAGGAGAGCACGATGAGAGTGACGATTGGTGCGTACATAAAAATAAGCAGTATGGTAAGGTAGATTCTTTCCAGTATTTTTTTCATCTTGAAAGACCTCCTTCCTTGTCAAACAGTGATTCAACTATCATGTTTACGATGATAAAGATCATAAGGACAATAGAAAGTCCGCTTCCCAGATGCCAGTCATAGAGCTGTGTAAATTCCTGCTCGATAATATTACCGATGAGAAGGATCTTTGATCCGCCAAGCATAGTTGAGATTGCGAAGGTGGTCAGAGCAGGAATAAATACCATGGTTATTCCGCTGATGATTCCGGGAAGTGAAAGCGGAAGAGTGATCCTTAAAAAGGTCTGAAAAGTGTTGGCCCCCAGATCTCTTGCGGCGTTTATGACATTCTCATCTATATTTGAAAGCGAATTAAAAATGGGAAGTATCATAAAGGGCAAAAAGTTATAGACCATACCAAGTACTATGGCCGAAGGCGTGTTGATGATATTAAGTGTTGGCAGGTGGAGACTTGTGAGGATTGTGTTGATAACACCTTTTCCTTCAAGCAGAGTCATCCAGGTAAGTGTTCTTAAAAGAAAGTTCATCCACATAGGAAGAATAAACAGAGTGACGATATAGGTGTTTCTCTCTAGTTTCATGGATGAAAGTATCATTCCAAGCGGGTAAGCGAGGATAAAACATACAAAAGTACTGATCAGGGCAAGCACAATAGACCTTCTAAGAGCCTTTAAATAACCCGGTTTAGCGATGGTAGCAATATTGTCGAAGGTGAAAGCGCCATGGCTGTCTGTAAGGCCGTAGTAGAATACCATGCAAAGCGGTACAACGATGAAGATGGCTGCCCAGATAATATAAGGAGAAGCCATCAAATGAGCAGTTCTTTTATCTTTAAACAGTTTCACTGATTGCCTCCTCATCCTCGGACTCAGGAACATTCATTATCTGAATGTTGAATGGATCAACCTTGATTCCGACATTTTTTCCTACCTCTGAGAGTTTTGTTGAATGAACAAGCCATTCATAGCCGTTAGCCATAACATCCATTTCGTAGTGAACGCCCTTGAAGGTCAGATCGGTAACAACGCCGTCAATGGTTCCGGCTCCGGGAGCTACAAGTTCAACGTCTTCGGGTCTTATTACAACGTCAACAGGCTTGTTTTCACCAAAACCGGTATCTACGCAGTCAAATTTCGCACCAAGAATATCGACGAGTTTATCCCTGACCATAGTTGAACGTATGATATTGCTGTCTCCGATAAAGTCGGCAACAAAGGCATTTTCCGGCTCGTTATAGATTCTCTCGGGAGAACCTTCCTGCTGAATATAACCCTGGTTCATAACAACAATGTGATCAGACATTGTAAGAGCTTCTTCCTGATCGTGTGTTACATAGATAAAGGTAATTCCAAGTTCTTCCTTAAGTCTCTTAAGCTCATACTGCATGTCCTGACGCATCTTGAGATCGAGAGCTCCAAGTGGCTCGTCAAGAAGCAGAACCTTAGGCTCGTTAACAATTGCTCGTGCTATGGCGATACGCTGCTGCTGACCTCCGGAGAGGGAGTCGGGCATACGCTTTTCGTAGCCCTGGAGATTAACAAGTTTCAAGGCATAGGCAATTTTATCCTTAATATACTGGTCGGATTTGTTTTTTATCTTAAGGCCAAATGCGATATTGTCTTCAATATTCATATGGGTAAAAAGAGCGTATTTCTGGAAAACAGTATTGAGCTGCCTCTTATTTGGCGCAAGGTTTGTAATGTCCTGTCCATCAAAAATTACCTTGCCGGAGTCGGGCTTTTCAAAACCGCCTATGATCCTTAGGGTTGTGGTTTTTCCACAGCCGGAAGGGCCAAGGAGAGTGACAAATGAATTCTCATATATAGAAAGATTAAGGTCATCAAGAATGGTGGTACCATCATAAGATTTCGTGATATGTTCCAACGTTATCAGATCTTTTCCCATTTTTTCTACGCCTCCGTTATTACTTATAATTATACATAATCTACTTTATTTTAATAAAGCTAGTATTAGTGTCAATGGCTTTTTTTATTTTTCAATATTCATTCATTAGTTTTTTCCGTATTTAAAGTTTAGAACTGTTGTGTTATCATTATGTTAAATTTATGAATTTCATAAGGCTTAGGAGGCATATTTCGAAATGGCTGGAAAAGACAAGTATGTTGCTTACGTTTCAAGCTATACTTCAGGACTTGGTACAAAATACGGAATAAGGATATATGATGTTGATCTCGAGAATGGAAGACTAACCGAGAAGCAGAAGGTTGAGATCACTAATTCCTCATATATCGGCATCTCTCATGACAATAGGACACTTTATTCAATAACCGATGCAGGAGTTGAGTCATATCACATTCTGCCGGATGGCAGCCTTGAGTTTTTGAACGAGGCTTCCATTAACGGAATGAGAGGCTGCTACCTTAACATGGATCAGGAGGATAACTACCTTATTACAGCAGGTTATCACGATGGTAAGGTCACAATTCTTAAGCTCCATGAAGACGGATCAATCGGAGAGATTACCGATGAGAGATATCACAAGGGCCTCGGAACTGCAGCAGGAAGAAATCATGTTCCTCATGTTCAGTGCATAAAGGTATCCAAGGACAATAAGTACCTTTTAGCTGCTGACCTTGGAATGGACAGAGTTAATATTTACTCACTGGATATTCCTACAGGAAAGATCAAGGAAGTAGACGTGATCCACTGCGATCAGGAGTCATCTCCGAGACATATGCAGTTTACCAAGGACGGAAAGTTCCTTTATATCTGTCTTGAACAGAAATGTGCGATCGATGTTTATGAATATAAAGATGAAAACGGACAGCCCGAATTTAACAAGATTCAGTCCGTATCCAATTCCGAAGAGTATGATTCTCTTGGTGTTGCGAGCAGTGCACTCACATTCTCCGAGGATTACAACTATCTTGTAAGTTCAACAGCAGGCGAGAACAATGTTGTAGTTTACAAGGTAGACAAAGAGACCGGACTTCTTACCAAGAAGATTCAGCTTCCTGTAGCGGGAGAGTATCCAAAGGATGCAGCTCTTTTCCCTGATAACAGGCATCTGGTTTCACTTAATCACGAATCAGATTCGCTTACCTTCTTTACTGTAGATATGGACAAGGGAACCATGGTCATGAATGGTCCGGAGCTTCCTGTATCAAGACCAAACTGCATAGTATTCCATAAGCTTGAGAATGTTAAAAAGAAATAATAGAAAAGGATGCCTGAAGGCATCCTTTTCTGTTATTTATTATAAAAGTCAGTAATATAATCAGCTCTGGAACTCATGTTTGAGATTATAAGGTCAAGGAGTGTTATTGCGCACATGGCTTCAACTACCACAACAGCCCGTGGAACAACAACAGGGTCGTGTCTTCCGTGGATGTTGATGTCTATTTCTTCTCCCTGTCTGTTTACGGTCTGCTGAGTGCTTGCGATGCTGGGCGTAGGCTTTACATAGGCACGAAGGATAATTTCACTGCCATCACTAAGACCTCCGAGGATTCCTCCGGAATGATTGGTTGATTTGGCGACCTTACCGTCTTTCATAATAAAAGAATCGTTGTTTTCAGAGCCTCTTAAGCCTGAAACCAAAGTTCCGTCTCCGAATTCAACAGCCTTTACAGCGCCTATGCTGACAACAGCAGCGGAGAGAAGGGCGTCAAGCTTATCAAAAACCGGTTCTCCGATTCCGGCAGGAACTCCTGTAATTCGGCATTCGATAACACCTCCGATGGAATCCTGACTTTCTTTGCAGCTTCTTATTAGTTCCATAGCCTTTTTATCTGCTTCAGCATCAGGCATTGCAGTCGGCGTTATGAGTATATTTTCTTTATTGAATTTTTCATAGTCTATTTCAACATCACCGATTGATTTTGTATAGGCACATACTTCAACGCCAATTAAAGAGAGTAGTTTTTTACAAAGAGCACCGGCAGCTACTCGCCCGATTGTTTCTCGTCCCGAGCTTCGGCCGCCTCCTCTGTAATCCCTGAAACCATATTTGGCATCAAAGCCAAAGTCTGCATGACCCGGTCTGAAATAATTAGCGATTTCGCTGTAATCCGAAGACCTTTGTGAGGTATTCTTTACCATCAGTGATATAGGGGTTCCTGTTGTCTTTCCCTCAAATACTCCTGAAAGGATCTCGACAAGATCGTCTTCCTTTCGGCTGGTAGTTGCGTCGCTTTTGCCGGGCTTTCTTCTGTCAAGAAGAGCCTGTATATCTGCCTCGGAGAGCTCCATTCCGGCCGGAAAGCCATCGATTACGACGCCAAGTGCCTTGCCGTGAGATTCTCCCCAGGTTGAAATCCTGATGTTTTTTCCTAAACTAGAGCCTGACATATGTACCTCTTTCCTTATTTGCATTTTTATTACTGCCATCATAACATAAATAAGAAATAATTTTAAAAAATAGTGAATTTTTTATGAAAAAAGTATATAATTTAATTCGTAATTTTATTATATTTGGATATTTGTGCAACGAGGGGATGCAAAGGGGATGCAAAGGGGATGAATGCCCGTAGTTTACTAATGAAACTTACCTATGAGGAGAAGGTGGTTTCAAAAGCCAAAAAGTTTAATAGCAAGCATAAAAAGCTTAGTTTCTTAAGCTATTTCTATGTTGTTTCTTCGATATTTATTTACAATGTTCTTTTTTATTTCTACAGGAATTTAAAAAGGTTTACTTGTCTTGCATGTATCATGCTGATTTTCATGACCAGTAGTAGTTTTGCTTATCCATCTTTTTCAGTGGGCAATAGTTTTGCCTCAACTGACATTGCGTCTGCTGTTAATATGAGCGCAGACATACAAGAACACGCTGCTGACAATTCTAGTGTTAAAATGAGGGAGTCTCAGGCTGAGCTAGCCACTGTAGAGGATGTTGATGCTTCAGTTATTGAGGAAGCTATGTACAGCGAGAATCCCGATGCAGTAGAGGCCGAGCATGAGGATCCTGCAAAACAGGCTTCACTTGAGGATATCCTTGATGCTGCAAAGGAAGCTGAACTTAGCCCGGAACTTGATGAGGAAAAGACTGCTGATAAATCCAAAACGCCTGTTTTTTCTGATGATGACTGGCAGATCATTCTCGTAAACAAACAGCACCCAATTCCCGATGACTATGAATTTCCGCTTGGAACCATAAGCGGAGCAATGCAGTGCGATGAGAGAATAATAACTCCGCTCCTTGAGATGATGAAGGCTGCAAGGGAAGATGGAGTAAATCTTATCATCTGTTCTCCTTACAGAAATATGGACAGACAGACCATGCTATTTAATAACAAGGTCAAGAGATATATGGACTGCGGAATGTCCTACATGGATGCGTTTAATCTTGCATCAAAGGCAGTGACTGTTCCGGGATCTTCAGAGCATCAGATTGGGCTTGCTCTTGATATTATCACTGATAACTACTCCAGTCTGGATGAAGGCTTTGGTGAGACAAAGGCAGGCATCTGGCTTAAGGAAAACAGCTACAAATACGGCTTTATCTTAAGATATCCAGAGGGCAAAGAGGATATAACAAGTATAGAATTTGAGCCATGGCATTTCAGATATGTTGGGGTTGACGCAGCCACATTTATATCAGAAAATGATATCTGCCTGGAGGAATTCTGGAGTATTTATGTAAAGTAAGAGGTAATGATTTGTATAAAGTTTTAAAAAAGGAAGGAAGCGCTAAAAGAGCAGAGTTTACAACAGTTCACGGAACTATTCAGACTCCTGTTTTCATGAATGTGGCTACTGTGGCAGCCATTAAGGGCGGTGTTTCCACTGAAGATCTTGAAGGTATTGGTACACAGGTTGTTTTATCTAATACTTATCATCTGCATTTAAGACCAGGAGACGATGTTGTTTACAGAATGGGAGGACTTCATAAGTTCATGTCCTGCAATAAGCCCATTCTTACAGACTCAGGCGGATTTCAGGTCTTTTCTCTTGCAAAAACAAGAAGAATAAAAGAAGAGGGAGTTTACTTCCATTCTCATATTGATGGGCATAAGCTTTTTATGGGGCCTGAGGAAAGCATGAGAATTCAGTCTCATCTCGGTTCAACCATTGCAATGGCTTTTGACGAATGCCCTTCAGCCAAAGCAGAGCATGAATATGTACAGATGTCAGTAGACAGAACAACAAGATGGCTGCAGCGCTGCAAAAATGAGATGAAAAGGCTTAACGGTCTTGAATATACTGTCAATCCTCATCAGCTGCTTTTTGGAATCAATCAGGGAGCTATCTTTGATGATATCAGAATAGAGCATGCCAAGGTTATTACTGATATGGATCTTGACGGATATGCAGTTGGAGGTCTTGCTGTCGGCGAGACTCACGAGGAAATGTATCACGTGCTGGAAAAGGTCGTTCCTTACCTTCCGGTTGATAAGCCTACATATCTTATGGGAGTAGGCACTCCTGCAAATATTCTTGAAGCTGTCGAGAGAGGTGTTGACTTCTTTGACTGTGTTTATCCTAGCAGAAACGGAAGACATGGCCATCTTTATACAAACAGAGGTCATATCAATCTTCTTAATGCAAGATATGAGCTTGATGATACTCCTATTGAAGAAGGCTGCCAGTGTCCTGCCTGCAGAAGATATTCCAAGGCATATATAAGACACCTTCTTAAATCGGGCGAAATGCTTGGCCTCAGGCTTTGTGTACTGCATAATCTCTATTTCTACAACCACATGATGGAGGAGATTAGAGATGCCCTTGATAAGGGGCAGTTTGCTGAATATAAGAAAGCAAAGCTTGCCGGAATGCAGGAATTTGACAACGCTCCCGTTGAAGATGGCTACAATATAGCCCGAAACTGGAGAAAAGGTTAAATTTGTAATGTAAGCTGGTTAAATATTGTATACTTGAATTATGACATTTATTTTAGTATTATTTATTGGTGCATAATTAATTAAAAAGTTTTGGAGGATTTTATGGGATTATTACTTACAGCTGAAGCAGCAGAAGGAACAGCGTCTGCAGCCAGCACATTTATGATGATAGCTGTTTATGTGGTATTTATCGGATTCTTGTATTTCATTATGATCAGACCTCAGAGAAGGGATCAGAAGCAAAAGGCTCAGGTTATCGCTGCTCTTGCTGTTGGCGACAGCGTTCGCACAACAGGCGGTTTTATCGGTACTGTTATCGATATCAACGATGAGATGGTTATCGTTGAGTTCGGAAATAACAAGAACTGCAGAATCCCAATGGTAAAGGAAGCCATTGTTGAGGTTGAGAAGCCGGAGGATGCTGTTGTTTCATCTGATAATTCAACTGAATCTAAGAAGAAATAAGTCGTACTTGACTCTTATGAAAGCCTGGTTGGGGTGCGCCCAATCGGGCTTTTTCAAAAATATAACGATATTAAGGAGGTAGATGAAATGAGTACAGTTCCATACAAAATTTATTTAGAGGAAAAGGAGCTGCCTACATCTTGGTATAACGTTAGAGCAGATATGGCGAAAAAGCCTGCACCTATCCTTAATCCTGCGACATTAAAGCCTATCACTGTTGATGAGCTTTCACATGTTTTCTGCCGCGAACTTGCTCTTCAGGAGCTCAATGACACAGACAGATTTATTCCAATTCCTGATGAGATAAGAGAATTCTACAAGATGTACAGACCATCACCTCTTGTCAGAGCCTATTTCCTTGAGAAAAAGCTGGGTACTCCGGCACATATTTATTATAAGTTTGAGGGCAATAATACTTCAGGCTCACACAAGCTTAATTCTGCTATTGCACAGGCATATTATGCAAAGAAGCAGGGGCTTAAAGGTGTAACCACCGAGACCGGAGCAGGTCAGTGGGGAACAGCTCTTTCAATGGCCTGCGCATATTTTGACCTTGACTGCCATGTTTATATGGTTAAGGTTTCCTATGAGCAGAAGCCTTTCAGGCGCGAGGTTATGCGCACCTTTGGCGCAAGTGTAACACCTTCACCTTCTATGGATACTGAGATTGGACGTAAGATCAACGCCGAGTTCCCGGGAACCAACGGAAGCCTTGGCTGCGCTATTTCTGCGGCTGTTGAAGCTGCTACTTCTAAGGAAGGCTACAGATACGTGCTTGGCTCTGTTCTTTCTCAGGTACTTCTTCATCAGTCAGTTATCGGACTTGAGACAAAAGCCGCTCTTGATAAATATGGCATAAAAGCAGATACAATCATCGGCTGCGCAGGCGGCGGATCAAATCTTGGCGGACTTATTTCTCCATTTGCAGGAGAGATGCTTAGGGATGAAGCTGATTATGAGCTTATAGCCGTAGAGCCTGCTTCCTGCCCAAGTCTTACAAGAGGTAAGTATGCTTATGACTTCTGCGATACAGGAAAGGTTTGCCCTCTTGCAAAAATGTACACTCTTGGCAGCGGCTTTATGCCATCTGCAAACCATGCCGGAGGACTTCGCTATCACGGCATGAGCTCAATTGTTTCAGAGCTTTATGATCAGGGACTTATTAAAGCAAGAAGTGTTGAGCAGACAAGCGTATTCGAGGCAGCTGAGATGTTTGCCAGAGTTGAAGGCATCCTTCCTGCACCTGAGAGCAGTCATGCTATCAGAGTTGCCATTGACGAAGCACTTAAGTGCAAGGAGACAGGAGAAGAAAAGAATATTGTATTCGGCCTTACAGGAACCGGTTATTTCGATATGGTTGCTTACCAGAAATTCAACGATGGTGATATGGCGGATTATATTCCTTCAGATGAAGAGCTTGCAAAATCTCTTGCAAATCTTCCTAAGGTTGACTAAAGCAGGAGGCATAATTACATGAAGATGAATATTACCTGTATCCCCGGTGATGGTATCGGTCCGGAGATTGTTACAGAAGCTAAAAAAGTACTTGATAAAGTTGGAGAGGTATTCGGTCATGAGTTCGTTTACAAGGACGTTCTCATGGGAGGCTGTTCAATAGATGCCTGTGGAGTTCCTCTTACAGACCAGGCTATTGATGACTGCAAGGCTGCAGATGCTGTTCTTATGGGATCAATTGGCGGAAATACTTCCACATCACCCTGGTATAAATTAGAACCATCATTAAGACCTGAAGCCGGTCTTTTAAAGCTTAGAAAGAGTCTTAACCTTTTTGCCAATCTAAGACCTGCCTATCTTTATCCTCAGCTTAAGGATGCATGTCCACTAAAGGAAGCAACCGGAGAAAAGGGCTTTGACATGCTTATAATGCGTGAACTCACCGGTGGACTTTACTTTGGAGAGAGATTTACCAAAGAGGTTGATGGCGAACTTGTGGCCACAGATACTCTTGTATATAAAGAGAGCGAGATAAGAAGAATCGCAAAAAGAGCCTTTGATGTTGCAAGAAAGCGCAGAAGCAGTGTGATCAGTGTAGATAAAGCAAATGTTCTTGATTCTTCAAGACTTTGGAGAAAGGTTGTTGAAGAGGTGCATAAGGAATACCCGGATGTGACGCTTGAACACATGCTTGTTGACAACTGCGCAATGCAGCTCGTTAAAGATCCGGCTCAGTTTGATGTAGTACTTACCGAGAATATGTTTGGTGATATTCTTTCTGATGAAGCCAGTATGATAACCGGTTCAATCGGAATGCTCCCAAGTGCTTCTTTAAATGATACAAGCTTTGGCCTCTACGAGCCAAGCCATGGAAGCGCCCCTGATATAGCAGGCAAAGATGTAGCTAATCCAATTGCTACAATTCTTTCAGCAGCTATGATGCTCAGATACAGCTTTAACCTTGATAAGGAAGCGGACGCAATTGAGAATGCTGTACGCAAGGTTTTGGAAGAGGGCTTCAGAACTGTTGATATTCTTCCTAAGCAGGAAGAAAACAAATATACGCTGACTGCCTGCAGCAAGATGGGTGATCTCATTGTTGAACGAATCGCTTGTTGCTAAAACTGAAAAAAAGCTCTATGACTATTTGCCACATGAACCGGAAAGCATAGCAGTTACGCTGTTTATAATAACCATGGCGGCTTATTATATATGGAGAACCTTTGCAATAACTCCGGTCTATGATGAGCTTTATACTTATTACAATTTCATATCAAAAGGACCTATATATGCTGCTTTGAATTGGACAACACCTGATGATCATATTGGCTACGCTGTTATCGCTGCGTTTTTCAATTTCTTCGGGAACAGCTATTTGGGACTCAGAGGCCTTTCTCTGATATGCGCGGTCGCTAATCTTGTTTTGATATATAAGATAACCTGTAGATATTTTTCACATGGTCTGTCACTTGGCGCAACAGTTCTTTATTCGTCAATGGATATTGTAAATCTGTTCAGCGTTCAGGGAAGAGGATACACACTTGCAGTTACCTGCTTTCTGGCATCTGTTTACCTGCTTGGTGATATTTGCAGAAAAGGAGAGAAAAAGCCACGTTATAAACTTCTGTGTTTTTTCATGATGCTTGGTGTTTACACAGTTCCAACAAGTATATTCTGGGTGATTCCAACCTGTATTGCGGCTCTTATGTTTCTTGGCATAAACGGAGTAAGGGCAAGAAGCACATATAAGGTAAAGAATGAGAATATTTACTATAAAAAGTTTGCCGGAGTTTTTGGTGCATTTATCACCTCATGCGTAATGACTGTTTTTCTCTATTCAGTTGTATGGCTAAGCCTTGGCTCCGACATACTTCGGATGGATGAAGAAGCATCAAATTTCGGAATGCACAGAAGCGAAGTGCTTCTTTCTGCTCCCGGAAGAGCATTTATAACAGGCGCCGATCGAATGATCTCGCAGAACTATGTTCAGAGCGTTTCAGGAGAATTCTTTGTTAAGCATTTCGGCGACTGGATTATGGATGTACTTGAAAAAACAGTTCCCGGAGCTGGCTTATATGTTGTTTTGATTCTGGCTGTAGGAGTAATTGTTCTGATTGCTGAATGCATAAGGCATTTTGAATACAGCAGAACTGTAATAAACCTGATAGTTATCGTAAATTTCCTGCTGGTTGGCTTGATGCTGTTGGTACGACATGAGCTTCCGTACTCAGAGACCTTTTCCTATGGAGGCGTTCTTATTTCTCTTTGCGTAGTCACAGTACTTCAGAAATTTGTCAATCTCTGTATAAGACTTTATAACACACAGGGAGAACAGGAGAATACCCGGTACAAGCTGCATAAAGAAAGAGAAAACCTGAAAAAAAGCGACAAATGGTATCTTCAGGTGTTTACATATATACCGCTCCTTGCTATATTTATATATTTTTTTGTCAGGATCTCAGATCCGGGCTTTTTCGCTCAGCTTGGAGAAAGAGAGAATGATCTTTACAACTCCATGTATATCGCAGATGTCAAAAGCAAAAACAATATAGCTGTTTTGGACTGCGACCAGAAATATCTTTTGAAGTTTGGCTGGAATATTGACTGCGATAATACAGAAATAGAGAATTCAGATCTTGTTATACTTGATAAAGTACTGCTTCAGGAAGACTATATGGGTGAAAACTTCTGGAAATTCTATATAGACCAGGAGGATATCAATTGGGACTATCTGTCCACGATGCGTCTTCGTTACGAAAATAAAAATTTTTTAGTATATACCAGATAAAGGAGAGTAATTATGGCTATGAATAGTGACAGAGTTATGGAAGGCCTTCAGCAGGCGCCACACAGAAGTTTGTTTAATGCTCTTGGTTTTACGAAAGAAGAGAGAAGACGTCCTCTTGTAGGAATCGTGAGCTCCTACAATGAGATAGTTCCCGGACATATGAATCTGGATAAGATTACTGAGGCTGTTAAACTCGCAGTTGCTGAAGCCGGCGGAATGCCTGTTGTTGTTCCGGCTATCGCTGTATGCGACGGTATTGCCATGGGACACATCGGAATGAAGTATTCTCTTGTTACAAGAGACCTTATTGCAGATTCCACAGAGTGCCTTGCGAAAGCTCATGCTTTCGATGGAATGGTCTGCATACCCAATTGTGATAAGAACGTTCCCGGACTTTTGATGGCAGCTGCCCGTGTCAATATTCCTACCGTATTTGTTTCCGGTGGTCCTATGATGGCCGGAAGAGTAGATGGCCACAAGACTTCACTTTCCTCAATGTTTGAAGCGGTTGGCAGTGTTTCTGCCGGAAAGATGACCAATGAAAAGCTATGCGAGTACGAGGAAAAGGCTTGTCCTACCTGTGGTTCCTGCTCAGGTATGTACACTGCCAATTCCATGAACTGTCTCACAGAGGCAATCGGTATGGGACTTCCCGGAAATGGAACAATCCCTGCTGTATATTCAGCGCGTATAAGACTTGCTAAATACGCAGGTTATGCTGTTATGAACCTTATCGAGAAGAACATAAGACCTAAGGATATCATGACAAAAGAGGCATTTATGAATGCTATGGCTATGGATATGGCTCTTGGCTGTTCAACAAATACAATGCTTCATCTTCCTGCAATCGCTCATGAAGCAGGTGTTGATCTTGACATGGAGATCGCAAACGAGGTTTCAGCAAAGACTCCTAACCTTTGCCATCTCGCACCGGCCGGTCCTACCTATATGGAAGATCTTAACGAAGCTGGTGGTGTTCTTGCTGTTATGTCTGAGCTTGTTAAGAAGAACCTTATCAATACAGATCTTTTGACTGTTACAGGAAAAACAATAAAAGAGAACCTTGAGGGTGTAACAAATCTTAATCCTGAGGTTATCAGACCGATAGAAAATCCTTATATGCAGTCAGGCGGAATCGCAGTACTTAAGGGCAATCTTGCACCTGATACAGGTATTGTTAAGAAGTCCGCTGTTGCTCCTGAGATGATGACTCACGAAGGACCTGCAAGAGTATTCGACTGTGAAGAGGATGCTATTTCAGCAATTCTCGGCGGAAAGATTGTCGAGGGTGATGTTGTGGTTATCAGATATGAAGGACCTAAAGGAGGCCCCGGAATGAGAGAGATGCTCAATCCTACTTCAGCTATTGCAGGAATGGGACTTGGCTCAACTGTAGCTCTTATCACTGATGGCAGATTCTCCGGTGCAAGCAGAGGCGCATCTATTGGACATGTTTCTCCGGAAGCCGCTGTTGGCGGACCTATTGCGCTGGTTGAAGAAGGCGACATCATCAGTATCGATATTCCTAACAATTCACTTAATGTAAAAGTATCTGATGAAGTGCTTGCAGAAAGAAGAGCTAAGTGGCAGCCTCGTGAGCCTAAGGTTACAACTGGTTATCTTGCAAGATACAGAGAGCTTGTAACCAGCGGAAACAAGGGGGCGATTCTTCAGATTCCCGGCTCTGACAAGTAATCAGAGAAAAGTTAATTGTTTTTGAAAGATAATGTTTTTTAACAGAGGAGTGTGAAAAAATATGCAGCTTACAGGAGCACAGATTGTTCTTGAGTGTTTGAAAGAACAGGGGGTAGATACAGTTTTTGGCTATCCCGGAGGAACAATTCTTAACATTTACGATGAACTTTATAAACAGCAGGATAATTTCCTTCATATCAGAACTTCTCATGAGCAGGGAGCTGCTCATGCTGCTGATGGCTATGCAAGCTCAACAGGAAAGGTAGGAGTATGTATGGCTACTTCCGGCCCCGGTTCAACCAACCTGGTTACCGGAATTGCTTCAGCCTATATGGACTCTGTACCTATGGTAGCGATTACCTGCAACGTAAATCTTCCACTTCTTGGAAAGGATACCTTCCAGGAGGTTGATATTGCCGGTATTACAATGCCTATTACAAAGCATGGCTATATTGTAAAGGATGTTAAGAATCTCGCTGATACTCTTAGAAAAGCTTTTAAGATTGCTAAAACAGGTCGTCCCGGTCCTGTGCTTGTCGATATAACAAAGGATGTCACAGCAAACAAATGTGATTACAGAAGAATAGAGATAGTAGAGGAAGAACCTGAGAAGAATTATACTGAAGAGGATATCGATACAGCAGTTAAGATGATCAAAGCTGCAAAGAGACCTTTTATTTACGTTGGCGGAGGTGCTGTTATATCCGGAGCTTCAAAGGAGCTTCTTAAATTTGCAGAGACTATTGATGCTCCTGTGTGCGATACTCTTATGGGAAAAGGCGCTTTTGACGGAACTCATAAGCTTTACACAGGAATGATCGGAATGCATGGGACAAAGGCTTCCAATTTTGGCGTAAGCGAGTGTGATCTTCTTATTACTCTTGGAGCAAGATTTTCAGACAGAGTAACCGGTAATGCCAGGACCTTTGCTTCGAAGGCTAAGATTCTTCAGATTGATATCGATGCTGCTGAGATCAATAAGAACATCCGTGTAAACTATGCAATTGTCGGAGACCTTAAGCAGGTTCTTTCAGATGTAAATAAAAAGCTCGATAAGATGGAGCATACCGAATGGATTGCAAAGATTGAGGATTATAAGAAAAAGTATCCTCTTTCCTATGAAAAGGACAAGCTTACCTGCCCTTATATTATCGAAGAGCTCTTTAAGCTTACAAAAGGCGATGCTATTATTTCGACTGACGTTGGACAGCATCAGATGTGGGCTGCGCAGTACTATAAGTTTAAGAAGCCAAGGACACTTCTTACTTCAGGTGGCCTTGGAACAATGGGCTATGGTCTGGGTGCATGCATTGGAGCTCAGGTAGCCAATCCGGATAAGCTCTGTGTAAATATCGCAGGTGATGGCTGTTTTAGAATGAATATGAATGAGATGGCCACTGCTTCAAGATATAACCTGCCTATCATCGAGATCGTCATAAATAATAACGTTCTTGGAATGGTACGTCAGTGGCAGACGCTGTTTTATCAGCAACATTATTCTCAGACCATTTTTGAAGATAAGGTTGATTATTGCAAAGTGGCTGAAGGACTTGGCTGCGAGGCAATTCGTATCACAAAGAAATCGGAGGTTGCACCGGCACTTAAAAAGGCCATCGCCTCCAAAAAGCCTGTGCTTTTGGACTGCATAATTGAGGAGGATGACAAGGTATTTCCTATGGTTTCTCCCGGAGCTTCAATAAGTGAAGCTTTTGATGCAGATGATCTTGCACAGAAAAATAAGTGAGGTAATAGTGTTTGATATTAAAAGCAGCGGAATTCGCTGCTTTTAGTATTGACTGAGACTTGTATGAAAAAAGGAATTCGAATATTTGGATTATTTATTTTAATCGGAATAGCGATGTCTATAGTGGCTTACTTCCTTTTGGGCATGTACTACTCAAGTGGTTTTCCCTGTTTTACCTGGATAAATGGCGTTTACTGCACAGGAAAGTCGGTTGAGGAGCTCAACAGCGAACTGGTAGCTGCCTATAAATACGATGGACTTAAAGTCATAGATGCTGAGGGTAATGAGCTTAAGATAAAGCCCTCTGATGTGAACTGTAAGGTGGACTACACTAAATCTCTTTATGGCTTTTTGGAAAAAAACAATCCCTACGCCTGGGGATTATATGTTTTTAAAAACCTTGTAGTGGAGTATGAACCTGAAAGGTCCTATGACCATGAAAAGCTAAGAGAGATCGTAGCTGGGTGGAAGATTTTTGATGTAAAGGAAACAAAGGACGTATCAATAGCGTTTGAAGATGGCTATATACTTAGGGATGATGCAAAAAACATTCCAAATCCTGATAATATTTACAATGTGGTTGCGACAGCTTTTGATCTTGAAGACGACGAGGTTAACATTGGAGAGATAGAAGGGTGCTATAAAGTACCTGAGTACTCAGAAGAAGATTTGGAACTGATTGAGATTTTTAATAAAGTAGATGATATTCAGAGCAGAGAGATGACTTTCGAGGTTATGGGAAGTGAGGTCAAGCTCGATAAAAAAACCATCGCAGACTGGATTGTAACAGGACAGGAACTTCAGGAAATACTCGATGAAACTGCTGAAAGCACTGACGGATCGGAAAATTCTGATGATTCTAAGAAATCAAAAGATATTGTTAGCGTTTTGTATATCGCCGGTGACAGAGAATTCACTGACTTGACTGAAGAAGAGCTTTTTAACCAGGGCGGCTTTTTGTTTGACGAGAATGGTTATCTTATCTTGAACGAGAGTAAGATGCTGGATTATGCTGAGGAGTTTTCGGAAAAGTACGACACTTCCTGGTGCATGGAAAACTACAAAAACGGCCTTAGCAACACGATTTATCTTAATAACAATCCAAAGAAGGGCTATGCACCGCTTGTTGATAAGGATTTGGTTTTTAATAGCATAAAAGAGACGTTTAATTCAGCATCCTATGAAAAGGCTGATGCAGTTGAGATTGCAACTGTTGATAAACTTACTACTATAGATGCTTCCGAAAAACTAGGTAAGACCTTTATCGAAGTTGATATGGGAGAGCAGCATCTTTACTATTATGTGGACGGAAAGCTAAGCATGGATATGCCAATCGTTACAGGCAATGTGAACCGCGGAAGATCAACGCCGACCGGAGTTTTTAATATTTACAACAAACGTTACCACACGTATCTTCGCGGTGTTGACTATGTTTCTTATGTTAACTACTGGCTTGGTGTCAACAAAGGTGTTGGAATCCACGATGCCAACTGGCGTAGTGAATTCGGTGGAGACATCTATAAGAGAGACGGCTCCCACGGATGTATTAACTGTCCTGAGGAGAAAGTCTCCAAGCTCTGGGAGGTAGCAGAAGTTGGTACACCGGTAATACTTTATTACTGATCAAGACCTAATATTGTTTATTATTTAATGGATATAAACTTTTTTACCTGGTTTATATCCATTAATTTTTTTGCATTTATTACAAAATAAAATATTAAATAACAGAGATTATTGAATAGCGATATTGACAATTTTTTTATTGGGTTTACAATATAAAAATATAATGAATTTAATAATTCACACTGTTAAAGTGATAAACAAATATCTGCTTTAACACTGAGTAAACAACGCATTTAGGAGGAGAAGAAATTGTCACGAGTTTATAATTTTTCAGCTGGTCCGGCAGTGCTTCCGGAAGAAGTTTTAAAGCAGGCTGCAGCAGAAATGCTTGATTACGCTGGCTGCGGAATGTCTATCAACGAGATGAGCCATCGCTCAAAAACCTTTGACAACGTAATTCAGACTGCAGAGCAGGATATCAGAGATCTTATGAACATTCCTGACAATTATAAGGTTCTCTTTTTACAGGGCGGAGCAAG
>JAEEGL014874706.1_pt1 | contig 17287 bp, 15 predicted proteins | sample 9134231 | NCBI WGS metagenome assembly JAEEGL01 (sample SAMN16246548, study PRJNA631951) | gut metagenome | biome: gut microbiome; feature: rumen; material: fiber-attached | host: Bos | place: Iran: Karaj | collected 2018-10
CAATGCCCTGTGAATGCCCAACAATCATGGAATGTCCATACAATATTTGCATGATAATTATTTAAAAAATCAAAAAGTATTGGGTAATTTAAATAATGGTCATGAATATTGTGAAGATGAATAATATCAGGTTTAATTTCTATTATTTGTTTTATAAATTTCTTCGTTGAATTAAGCGAACTTCTACCTTCTTTGTCACATAGCCTATTTAATGCATAATGAATATATGTATCAAATTTATTACCTATTTTTATTAGTTTTGACTGAGATTTATTATGATAACGTCCATATGCTATATAACTATTCCAACCACTATTTATTGCTGAAAGTCCTATGGATTCAGCAATTCTTCCTGTAGATCCCCAATTTGCTGTTGCATTTATCTGTAATAAAGTATGCATTATATTTATAATTTAATTTTTTATCTATTTTTATTTCATATACCATACGGCAACGCCATCAGACACGGATACGTATCCTTACAGTGACGCGATGAATCTATAATTTGAGCCATCATGCTGATTGATGCCAGCATGTGAAATACTTCACATGGAAGTTGCTAATGTACTTGTCAACTAACATAATAAATTTGTTGTGGTCAAGAAAATCGGGAAATTGTGTGAATACATATTTGTCTTTATTCATTTGTAGTCCTAGTTCGAAACTACAAAGATACACGTTTCAAATCGAAGCGTTTTAAAAGGCAGGTTAAGTTGTTGATTCTTAGTAAAATTCAACTATAATTTTTTGAATTTATTGGACACTACTGATTTCTATATTTTAATTAAAAGTATTTTATTATATATAAAAATATTAAAAATTAACAAAAAACTTATAAATTTATTTCATGCAATTATAATATTTATTATGCTTTTTATGAATATTATATAAGCATTAATAAAATGATATACATCATAAAAAAAAGCTTTAAAACCAAAATATTTTACATTAAAGAAATGGAAATTTAATTTTGGGAAATATAACTTATTTAAATATACAAATCTTTGCTGTATTAATAATTCATACCGAAATTTAATCCAAGATAATATTTTTTTATCCTCAATTTGTTTACACAATAAATGTTCTACTGCTTTTACTCTTAATAGAGATTTATATTCTGTTTTTTTAATTCCTGATGTACTTTTATTATTTAAAATATATATATAATTAATATTATTTACATAAAAATGTTGGCATAAATTAAATAATTGATATGATATACTTACATCTTGTGAAAATGGTATATTATAAAATATTATTTTTTTTAAAAATTTTAATGGTATGAATTTATTAACTATATTTGTTGGCAGTTCTCTAATATTTTTTATTTGGCCCTCTTTTATAGAATAAATATTATATTCTTTCTCAATTGTCCCATTATTATTACATATTTTTTTCCTAATGTTAAAACATATTATATTATTTCCATTACAATATTTATAATCATTAATTAAATTTTCGAATATCACATAATCATCACAATCTTGATAATATACATAACTTGTATCAATATAATTAATTGGATTTTTCCTCAAATAATTACTAGATTTTATATTAGAAAATAAAATTTTCACATTAGGTAATTTTTCTACTTCTCCAAGAATTTTTATTATTTCTTTATCAACAGTAAAATAGCAAGAAAATATAAATTTAATTTGAGGATACAATATAATTTTATTTTTTATATCAAAAATTGTTGCTCTTGAATATTCGGTCAAATATAATATTGGAATTATAATTGTAAACATAATTAATTCTTGTTTTACATTCACACTAATAGTTTTATTAGAATTGATGTTTTTGTTTCTTTAAGTCATATACCACCGCCTAAAAGCGGTGGCTTGATTGGCCCGCTCAAAGCAGATGTTGTTTGTTACTTACTTCCATAGTAATTCCGCGCAATCCAGATTGCGCTCTTCCCCTTGATGTACCCAACTATTTGCGAGACACTGTACTTGGGCGGAATGCATATCAGCATGTGGACATGGTCCTTCATGACATGCCCTTCCAGAATCGTGCTCACCTTCTGAGCAGCGATCTCGCGGAACCGTTCGCCCAGTACATTTCTCAAATTGTCAAATATTGCCTTCTTCCTGTATTTGAGAATGAACACCACATGGTATTTGCATTCCCAGCGTGTGTGTGCTAAACTATTCTCTGTTACGGTCATGGTTTGCTCCATTCATCCAGCTTTGGCGAGCCGATGTAAATGTAGCGGCCATTTCTGTAACTGTCAAACTTTGTTAGTCTCCCCTGTAGAGTTAGGGGGTTACCAATTTTTAATTAATGTTGATAGTAAAACTTAACAATCATTATTATTTATATTAACAACGAAGATAGTGGTGTCTAACAGTCGATAATGAATTTTACAGATTAACATGAATGCTTCTAACAATATTCACTTTTTAAAATTTTTGCTAATACTATCATCCAAAATAATTTTTAACAAATAGTCTGTTTATATTAAAAGAAATCAAATTAAAATATTAGTTATTTTTCAATAATAATTGATTTGAGGATATAAATTCAATATATTGAACATTATTTTTGGGCTGAAATAAATGTAAAATTATACTTATTATTATTAAACTTAACATATAAAAATTCCCAGAATTATTCCCCATCCTAAAATAAAATACACCTTGTACAATAAATTGAAAATATAATATTATCATAAAAAGAACAGAATAAATATTTAAAAATTTATAATTATAAAAACAAAATGAAAAAGTTAAACAAAATATAATCATAAATATATATAAAAATATAATTCCATTCTCCAGATACAATTCTTTAGCAAATGTTCCAAATTGCCATTCAACGTTATATTTAGGAACAAAAGTTTCAATTTTTCCAGTTAATATTTTCATTACTAATGGAAATCTTTTATACCCTTTATAAAAACTATCTTTTGGATATATAGTTAATGTTTGTGCAAAAACTTCTGGTTGTGAGCCAATATAACCTAATGTCATTATCATGAAGCCATGTTTTTCTTCCGATCTTTGAATTGATATTGTAATCAAATAAATAGCCGAAATAATTGTTATTATAATTAATATTTTTTTTATTATTGCAATATTTAAGTGGGCTTTACAATTTAATATATATAAACCAATTAAATTTGAAAAGATAAACCATATTACTCCATCTCTAGCAGTAAAACAAAAACTTGATATAATATATGAAAAACCACATATAAAAAATAATATTCGTAATTTTATATTAAGAATAGGATACCAAATATACCATAATATATTTACTAAAAATGAATATGTTGACATTGCAACAGCAATAGTGGTATATAATGAATTGGGGAGAACAGAAATTTCGTGATTATTTACACTATTTCTAATATAGTTCGCACCTAAATTTAAGGATTTTATAGCAAATGGCAATTGATAAATTTCAGAATAAATAAAAAGTGGTATGATAATACTTACAATTAATATTATATTTTTTTTATTTTGTAAATAACATATATTATTAATTAGATCAGCAAACTTTTTTTGGGTAAGAAAAATTGACGGTATTAACCCCAAAGAAATAACCATACAATAAACTAACATAGAATACCATTTATAATAATTATCAATTTTATTTTCTTTATAATTATTCTGAAAATTAAGGAAAATACCACCTAGTACTGTAAAAAAATATAAGCATGCTAATGATGTAAATATATATTTTTTTGTTTTAAAACCAACAACAATAATAATAACAAAAAAGAAAAATGGGAAATATAATAAATTATTATAATTAATCATTTGGATATTCCAAACTAAATAACATTTGTTTAATTAATAATTCTCTAAAATGATCCATATTTCTTGTTTTTATTAATCGTTCATGCTGACATCCAATTATTTGTCCTTCTTCAACATTATGTGTTACTACCGTACCCATTCCTATAATAGCACCATCACCTATTGTTATGCCTGGAATAATACAAACATTCATACCAATCCAAACAGATTTTCCTATTAAAACAGGTTTATTTATTACTTTATTGTCATAAGGAATAGTTTTACCATTATAATCATGATTACCAGAATAGATTGTAACATTTCTTGATATCTGTGTATTATCACCAATCACAATTCCTCCTGAACCATATAAGAATGAATTTCTACCTATTCTAATTCCATTCCCTAATTCAATATTATTTGCACACAAGAATGTGCTAGGCCACCTTATTCTACAATCATACCCACATTTCTTTAATTTTGATTTAATTTCTTCTGTACAAGCAATATTTAATCTATTTATTATAAAATTATTATATATTTTAAAAAATAACCTAATTATAATTATTGGCATAAAAAAAGAGACTAATAAGTTAATAATTTTTTTTAACATGTTTACGAAAAATAACTTTAAAAAAATTATATAATTCATTTCTTCTATTTTTTATAAGACAAAATTGAAACATATATATCAATCCATAAATAATTGAATAAAACAAAAAGTATAATATTCGATTGTTTATAATTAATATTTCTTTTATAAAAAATAATATCATTAATCCTAACGAAGAGAAAAATATAGGTTGTAGTTGAATCATAACATATTCTTTCCAATTAACGGGGGAATTTCTTAAACAATAACAAATTGAAAATACATATGATATCATATTTGATATTATATATATCTTAATAAAATATAATATATCTCCATTTATACCAATAATAAAACCTGAAACAATCAAACAACTATGCAAGATTCCCCATAAAAAATACTTTTTACTCTTTCCTAATGATATTAATAATGGTCCTAAAATACCTATCATTGGTTGAAATAACATAACAATACCAAGTAATTTAAATATCTTTGTCGCTGGCAACCATCTTTCTCCTAATACAAATAACAATATATCTGGTGCAAAATAATACATATATGCTGCTATTGGATAAGTTAAACTAGCAAGTATATTAGTATACCCTAAATAATACTTTTTAAACTCTATTTCTTTATCTTGCAAAGAACTTAATGCTGGAATCGCAATTTGAGTAATTGGTCCTCTTAATTGTGAAATAGGTAGAAGTACTATTTCATATGCTTTATTATAATAACCTAAAAGAGTTGCACCGTATACTCTTCCCATTAAAATTTTATCTAAATTTCTAGAAAAGAAATTAATTAAATCAAAGCCTGTAATATAAATACCAAAATTTAACAATGATTTACTTTTCAATATTTTATGTGGTAATGATGGCATCCAAGAACAAAACATAAATAATAAACATGTAAAAATAATATTTCTTCCAATATGTAAAAAAACAAGTACCCAATAATTAGGATATATATATATCCAACATAAAACAATTATATAAGTAAATAAACTTCCGATTATATTTATCAAACATATTCTTTTAAAATTCATTCTTCTTTGCAATATGGCACTATGTTGTATTGATATATTACTAATAAAGAATGAAAATGACATAACCATACAAATTTTCAATAATTTCGGTTCATGATAAAACTTTGATATTAATGGGCTTATTAAAAACAAGACAACTGATAAAATTAATCCTAATATTGCATTACACCAAAATAAATTTGAAACTTGATAATGAGTAATATATTGTTTTTGAATTGTAGCGGTTGACAATCCTAAATCTCTAAATACCCCAATAAATAGAACAAATACCATAACCATTCCTAAAAGACCAAAATCTTCTGGATTAAGTTTTCTTGCAACTAAAATTGAAATAAAAACATGTAATAATAAAGAAAAGCACCTTACACAAAATAAAATTATTCCATCTTTTGTTGATTTATCTGACAATGACGAATAATTACTATTTCTTTGCAAATAATAATTTCTATCTCTTAATTTTGCAGTATATTTTAATTCCATATATATTCAATATCACATTAGATTGATTATTATATTATATAATATTATAATTTATATGTTATAACATATATGTCTGTTTTTTTTATTTACACAAACATAAAATTTTAAAGATATATTTTTCCACTGAATACTTGTCATTAAGCACTTTAAAGGCATTTTCACCGAATGTCTTCAGATCCATTGTCAATATCTGCTTGATCAAAAAATAAAAATTAGTAGCATTGTTGCTTGCGCAAAGCCAACCCATTTTATTTTCGACAATGATCTTGCCAATATCCGTAGCTGTATCCGTACAAGCCAACACTGGTAGCTTAGCCTGCATGTACGCCAGAAGCCGACTTGGAAAGTTTGGAATGGTAAAGCGATAGTCCAAAAAGATTAGTCCCACATCACAAGCCGCAATCATGTAGTCGTAGTCTTCCTTCGGGAGTCGTTGCATCAACACCATGTTGGATGGTCTCGCCTCTTTGAAGAAAGCCTCCAACTTGTGGTATTCCGTGCCATCACCGACGATGAGAAAGAAAGCATCTGGATTTTTCAACTGAGTACGAAGACAGTCGATGATAAACGGTATCCCCTGTGGTTTGCCTAGATTTCCACCATAGACAAAAATCTTCTTGTCTAGAGGAAGAACATACTTGTTACGGATGCGTTCACGTTCATCCATCGTAACAGACATATCTCTCACTTCAATAGAATTTGGACACACCTCTACTTTTTCTGGACTAACTTCCGGATTGTGATCCAAAACATACTGTCGGTTGGCTGGAGACATGCAACCGATTCTGTCTGACACCGCATAGAGCTTCTTTTCCTTCGTACGGAAATATCTGTACAGAAATCCTTTCAGTCCAGTCTTGCTCAACATGCCCAAATCAACAGCATTCTGCGGGAAGATGTCCTTTAGGAGAAGATATGTTTTGGCGTTGTCACGCGTCTTAATATACTCAATCACCTTAACGAAGGTTATGGGAGGGGTTGGATAAAGCACCAAATCGAATTTTACATGACTCAAATACTTCTTGACAGCTTTCAAGAAGCGGTATTCTATTAGTACTGTATTTATTCCCTTTTCAATAATGTTGGTTTTCGTAATCCTGCCCGTAATAACACGAATTATGGTATATCTCTCTTCCTCAATCACCATTTTCATGTCATATGTCTTCTTATCAATTGGTGAAAGAATATAGACTTTATGGCCTTGCTTTATTAATTCCTTTAGCAAGTCAGCATAAATGCTACTGACTTGCAAGGTCTCATATCGGCCTAAACTGAGAAAGAGCAAATTCATAGTAAAACAGCTAAAAGCCTAAAGCCTTTTTCAATGAATAATTCATAATGCATAATGCAAAATTATTAGCTAAGATCCTAATGATAAGGCAAATACAGGTATCTATCTCAGAGTCGATTTTTAATTTAATCAGCTCTATACAGTGGGAAATACGAACTCTGTAGCTCTTCTCCTCGCGTCCTAACTAAATTTTCATACTTCTCATGATTGAAAATCTTCTTTCCAATATGGAATCTATACAGATCATCACCACGATAGAAGGATCGTTTGAACTTGAACAGGCTGTCCTCGCCACTTCCGACTCCACCACCTAGATACAACGTATGACAATTATTCGAACATCCCCACAAAGCCGCTTCATATAGAAGTAAATTCGTTGGAGCTAGACAAGAGTAATCTCTCAATGAACCAGAAAGATGGTAGTTCATTCGCCCATTTGTCGCCAACATGATGGAGGCTGCTATCACTTTTCCATCCAAATCTGCATAGAACACCTGTGCATTCTGCGGAAGATCATTCAACACGCTCTCATAGAACTGCTCATTGAAATAATAGTAGGCTTCCGCATGATCTTTGTCCATTGTGCCGTTGTAGATATCGCGGAAGACATTGTAGATGTCCGGGAAACGTCCATTGTAGATTTTGATTCCGCTCTTCTGCGCCTTGCGAATCATGTTGCGGTTTTTGCTGATGATGTTCGCCCAGATTGCTTCAGGCGATGAAAGATCCATGACGACTGTCTCCCCCAATGGGACGACTTCATACACATCCGCCCAGGCATGGTTGGCAATGACCGGATGGAATCTCACGAACTCGCAGATGATGCCATGTTTCTCACACCAATGCTCATATACTCTGAACAACTCCGTCCGTTCCTCACCTTCAATCAGCCAGCCGCCATAACCATACGGCGACGAAAAATCGAAGAACTTTCCATGTTCAAGACATCCATTAAAATGTGGATCATCCGCCACGTCACGCTTCATAACAACATTGATTCCACGGACTTTTTCATCTTCGTAATGGAAAAGCAACGGCTCACCATCGCCATGGAGTTTGAATGCCTTCACATAGCCGCTCAGCCAATAGACATCATAGTTCTTGAACGTGCGGACTATGGCATCCCATTGATCGGCTTGTTCCAATGTATAGACAGTCAGCATGATGTTTGTGTAAGAAATTGGTGTATCGTACCGATGATGCGATGCATGTCATCGCCGTCATAACGCTGATCGCAGACCAGACTCAGTTCATTGTCATAGATGACTTGTTCTTCTTCTGTCAATTGGTGAACTTCAGATACAGGCCAATGGACAGGACAGTAGATTTGTTGGTCTTTCAAGTAATTTTTCAGATTGTCGCGAAGGCCATATGGAACCATGATAGGCACGAACAAGGGACAATCATTATCATCGAAATCTTTAAAAATGGTTACACGTTCTAAAGCTTCAAGGAGAATGGATGCGTTGTATCGACGACGATCACGAATGTAATCAACATCAAGTTTGAAAGCCAATTCACAATCTCTTCCATCTGCACGATAAATGCCGCAATGGTCAAGCATGGTCTCCGCTTGTTCAAATGTCTTCAGAAAACCTTTTGATTTCAATCTTCCTTCCAGATAGTCTTTTTTTGCCTCCATGGCCTTACTTCTCAGTCTAACATAATCTTTATTCTCTAGAAGTTGTGGCAATGGATTTTTGAAGCCCCATGCATAGCCTCCCGTATAGAATCCTGCCCATTTTCGTAGGCTGCCGCAATAATAATCCGCATCATCATACTGCTTTGAAAATAAAGTGTGTGTTACATCGCGGATAACAATTCCTTTGTAATTATCAAGATGACTATATCCCGTATACCCGAAAAAGTCCATCAGCAGAACGGCATCCGTTGTAATGTTTTCAAGATGTTGTTCCGTTCCAAGAACTGGATAGAAAGTCACCTCTATGCCAGCTTCAAGAAATGGATGGATGATGCTGTCACAACACCATGAGGGCAATGAAACACTCCTCGTTCCTCCCAGTTCTTTAATGATTGCTTTTAATGCGCTACGCCCAGAGAGAAACCATTGAGTAGATTCTGGGAATAGATTTGTTCTTTTATCACACGTCGGTACCTCCCAGAACTCACTACCGATTTCTCTCATGCTTTTTTTCTCTCCCGTTGTTTCCGATATAACTTTTCTATCCAATCTTGCTTATAGGATGAACAAAACCACACTCTTTTATATCAGATATTTCATCCCATCCAATTTTATCAGTCAAGATACTCTTCTTAGCATGGAAATTGATAATAAAACCTTAATTCTAATAGCCCATAGCACGCCTCTCAGTCTTCAAGTATTCTGAGCATCATATTATTTCCATTTTCATCATAAACCTTTATGTTATTTTGAATTTCTGTGAGTACTATCTTCAAATCTTCTTTGCTTTCCGCCACAATTGATGCTTTCATGAAGATTTGAAACACTGTTCCCGACAGTTCAACCTTGTCACCAATCTGATGCATTGGCAGATAACTCTTTATCTCTGGTAATTTATCAAGAATCTCTAGCCCTTCTAGTTTGGTGATCACTCCATCCTTTAGAAGAATGTTCAAAGAGCAGTAAGTCTTTTTATAGTATGGTGTATCCATCTTTGAAAGATCATACCCCTCAAACCTTCCAGTCAATGCAAAACGGATATGCATCGCCAAAGTGTCAATTCCATTTTCCGCTTGAACAAAGGTATAGTGCCTCATGCCTCCCAAACGGAACTGCATCTCAAAAACATAGAAATCATTGTTCCTGCATACACATTCGACACTCCAATTTCCATTCTTAAGACCAATCCCGCTTGCCAAAGCTTCAAAATTCTTGAATCTTTTGTCATAGAACAAATCAAGATACTTTGAAGGCATGATATATCCCTTGGGGAGCCGAATTAGCCCATTGGAATATTTTTCATCAATCACCGGCTTGTCAGCCATTCCTGAAAGATAAAGTTTGCCATCCTGCAATGTGAAGTTCAGGACAAGATATTCTCCTTTCATGTATTCTTCAACGACAACTTGACCTTCTTTTGAATTCTCCTTAGCATAGGCATAACCAGCCTTAAGCTCATCCAGATTGTGGCAAATCGTTATTCCTCTTTGGCCGCTGTTATCAGTAGGTTTTGTTAGCACCGGCCACTCAATCGCGGCAACATCATCTGGAAGAAACTCCTCAGTAACATGGTATTCTTTAGAAACTGGAATCCCGTATCTCATGCAAAGATGTTTCGATTCCTCTTTATTCGAAATCATATGCTCTTGTTCCGCTGTAATGAAGAACGGCAGTCCTGCCTTCTCACAAACCTGCTGGCAATAGGGAAGCGCAGAATCTGTATATTGTGTATAGACACCCTCTATATGTTCATCCTTAACCAGCTGAACCAAAGCCTCCACATCCGAGGAACTTATCATCCGATATTCGTCTGCTTCCTTTTTAGCCACTGATACATCAGGCTCGTACCAATCCGTGACTATCGTATGGACGCCTAGTTCCTTCGCCTTTTTGATGACATCGCACATCAACGAAGGTCCACCCAGTATCAGTAATTTCTTACCCTTTAAACTTTCCATGTTCACTTCACCGTTTCGTCCATCTGACGTTGCCTGTAGATATGAAAACTTTCTGGTGATTTCTCACCTTGCCCAATTCCTTCATGAGAAAGAACAGCTTTAATCGTTTTAATTATTATTTTGCAATCCATAAGAAATGTAATGTTGCCAGCATATTCTATGTCATATGCGAATTTCTCCTCCCAGGACAAATTGTTCCGACCACTCGCCTGAGCAAGCCCTGTCAAACCAGGCCTGACAGTATGTCGTTTTCGTTCCTCATCTGTATAAAAAGGAAGATATACCGTTGCCAATGGCCTTGGCCCAATAAGGCTCATGTCCCCTTTTAGAATATTCACGATTTCCGGCAATTCATCTAAAGAAGTGGCGCGAAGTCGAGCTCCGAACTCTGTCAACCGCACACTTCCTGGAAGAAGCTCGCCATTTTCATCTCTCTTATCAGTCATGGAACGGAACTTGAAGAGCTTGAATATCTTCTCCTGCCCTGTTTGGGGATTTATTTTGCCCGGTCTGTCTTGAGCAAAAATAACTGGACTCCCCAGTTTCATTCTAACCAACAAAGCAATAATTGCATATAGCCACCAAAACAGAATCATAACCAAAAGAGAAATAACAATGTCTAAAAGTCTTTTAAATATCGCTTCATATGGTCCTTTTACATGGTGCTTCTCCATTGCATTGTTCCTTGTTTTCAACGGCATGTCAAAACTCTATACCCTTTCTTGCCTCTATCTCTCTATCATAAGGATGTTTTAACTTTTGTACATTGGAAATGTAATCCGCTTTCTCCAGCAACCACTCAGGAGCATCACCTCCTGTGAGAACTATTTCGCTGTCCTTTTCCAGTACGCTCTCCAGTTTTGCCCTTTTCACCAACCCGGCATTCAATGCATGGATCACTTCATCCAGGACGATAAGGAAATCATCTGAATTAAATGCCTGGTCAAGCATTTTGTCATACTCAATCGCAGTTTCTTTTTTCTGCTCATCCGTCATCTGGAAAGTGAAACCATAGTTAAAGGTAGCATGGACAACTGTCATACCCGGAATATTACGAAGGACAGAAACCTCTCCGGAACTATCATCCTTAAGGAACTGCATAAAAAGGACTTTCAGTCCATGTCCCGCCACCCTTACGCTCAATCCGACAGCCGCTGTCGTTTTTCCTTTTCCATCCCCAATATAAACATGAATCATGAGAGCATCGAGTTCTTAAGATACTTGTGCTTGAATATATAGTTCGCATCGGGAAGGTTGCCAATGCACCGATTGATGCGGTAGTCGGTCGTCACAATAACGTCATGATCACAAAGAACCACACTTCCATTTGTCATCCGCGTCGCCCATCCCTTGGCATGAACAAATTCATCCGAATCCGACCACAGTTCGGGAACAGGAAGCCAGCCTGCGACAAATGCCAAGTACAACCCTTCAGGGCTGTATAGATCAGGGATATTCTCCTCCATCGCCTTGATGATCTTTCTGCAGGCTGTCTCCAATTCACACTGCCTTTTCAGAATATCATCCGTCATGACATCAGGAGTCATCCCCTGTTTCTTCAGTCTCCTATACTCTTTCAGCGCCGTTTTTGTAATCTTGATACTGTCATTCAGGATATCGGGCGTCGCAAGAAAGAGCGCTTCTGAATAACTGACGACATGGATGATTTCCGGACTCATCTCATTTTTCGGATCAAGATCGTCCATGAGGGCGGTCACAGTAGCCAGCTGAACTTTTGCCGTTTCCAGATCAGGCTTGAAGTAGTCCAAACCAGCCCGTGTCTGAAGAACAACCCTGAAGTTTTCGTCCTCCAGCTCTTTCACGAGTTTCAGCATTGTCCTGCCCTTGGCAAGATCCTGTATGCCCCAGGTGCTTCGGGGCGTATTCAGCATGTTCTGGAGGACAAAGGTCTTCGTCCCGTACTTCTTTGCCGCTTTTGCAGCGAGGAATCCTGAAACAATATAGGTGATGTCGTCGGCGCCACGGAAAGCAAAATGATGCGGGACATTGGTTTCCACTGGTTTCCCCGTAGTTGATATCCACCGGATCGTTTCCAAATGCTCTTTCAGGTTATCATAGAGGGCCTTCGGTCCTCTGCCATCCAACTCGTTAAACCACCAGAGGGAAAGGGCATGCCAGGAGATGTTGATGCTTCGCTCATAAATTTCCGCAAGCTGTTGAATGTTCTTCGTGCCAGAATATGTCCTAACCAGCATCGGCCTTGCAGCCTGCCAGATATCCATGTACTCAAGCTCGGAATTGACAGGAACACCGCCGCCATTAGGCTTGCCCTCCCAATTCTCGCCAAAGTTCGACTGGGAAAGCTGAGACGAGCCAATAGAAAGGACATCCAGATACCCTGCATTGCCGAGTTCGTGGCACCAGTCCCGATACTCCTTCAGCATTGCATATCGGCTCATATCGTCTGAATACGGCCCGGAATGGGCACGGATAATCGGCTGGAATCCCCCTTTGAAGTTGTTGTCAAGCCTCAATAGCAGCGAGTCCTTCATTGTTCCGAACTCAGGATATGGATTATGCTCCGGGGCCTTCATATGCCTGTATTCCCCGGCCCTGATCACACTCTGGCCAAACTTTGCCAGATCCTTGTCGTACTGGCAGCCCTCTTTAATGGTTTTAGGAATATCCTCAAAAGGAACGCCCATGACCATGAGCGTCTCTTCTGCTGACTCCCCGCCGCGAAAAGTTGAAACTCTTCCTTTATACTCCTTGTCAATCTTCTCGCACGCTGGAGTCAAACCAGCGAAGAAGATGCTTTTAACTTTTGAGTCGTAGTTTCCGTAATAGCCTTCTTTTTTAAGCAGATGGATCAACCGCCCCATCAGATCAACAGCAGTATCTGGATCCAGACGGTAGGAAAATCCGATTCGGGCAATATGGTTGTTATCAATCCAGTCAAGAATAACCTTCTGTGAGCTTTCCACTCCTATTCTCTCCATTGCATATTCGACAGGAGCGGGCGAAATCAAAACCCGATAACCACAATCCCGAAGCAATGCCGCCGCCGCATGGACACCCATTGTGTGGGCGTCAACCAATGTCTTGATTAGGCCAAATATTTCATTTTTACCAGCTGACATTTATTACCACGCTCTCAGAATTATTTCTAGTTCAGATACAATCCATGCCTAAGACAGTCTATTATCAGAAGTACTCTTTCAACTGTTCTGCACTGAATCTCCTACCATTTTCTCTATAATCAGCATCCATGACGGAGCAAGCCAAATCAATAATTGTTGTAATATTAGGAGTCGGAACACCGTACTCCCGCCCCATGGCCTCCACAGGAACCAAGCCATTTGGAACATCCTCAAAAATATAACGTGTATTGATCGTGGGAGGCGCATCAATCTCCTTATATGCCTCATTATTCTGTATACATTCAAACAGATTTTCCCCTGCAACCCCATAAGTCCTAATCAGCCAGTCCTTGACCGATTCTATTTCAAATCCTCCTGCTTTGGCCACAGCCTGTCTTTCAGCATCGATTTTCTCCAGAAAATGAGCTACAGAATATGAAATGCCGTCATAATAGTATTTGAAATCAACCTTCTGTGTTTCTATCCAGCCAACATTCATCATGACCGGAGCACAATGCAGAACCATACCAACATTGGAAAGAGAAGTACGACCAACGGAATCAACAACTTTAAAATATGGTTTCAGGCACTCCGGCATTCGGTCCATTATATAGAAAATATCGCTTCCATGAATTGCCGCAATTTCCACATCATGTTTAAGAACTAAAATACTAGTGCTGTTCGGCCCGCTTTTCCTGCATGTGTAAACAATGGTTTGCGTTTCTGCGATATGCGGGAGCCGCGTCACTCCTTGCTTCTTCAGTTCTTCTGCAAACTCGATAGCCCCAAACGTCCTGCCTGGGTTTAAAACGATAATCATATCAGGATGCACGAACGGAGCAAGTTCCCTTGCTATATCTTTGTGAGCGCTGCTCGGTGTCGTAACCATGACAAAGTCAGCAACTACATCAGCCATGTTAGTTGAAATCCTACTGATTTTGGCATCACCGTTTACTATCCCTGAACAGTGAATAACTCCAGTATCAAGCACTTCCTGGATATTCTTCTGAGTTCTGTTCCAAAGCCTTACTTCTACTCCGTTTAGAGTTAGGTGTGCAGCCATGGAAAAACCTTGGTGTCCAGCCCCACAGACAAATACAGTATACTTGGATGTATTCTCAGTTTTCAATGCTAAGCCTACTCTCTCTTATTTTTCATCTCTCAATTTATCGTCTTCCTCAACTGTATCCGTTCTTCCTTATAACCATTGGCTTCATATAGTCTTCTTGCGTCTATATTCCACGCTTCCGCATGCAGATACATGGCCCTGATTCCCATCTCCTTCGCCTTGCCCTCCACCAGTCTCAGGAGTTCTGTCCCAATCCCGCGATTACGGTATTCCGCCTTGACCCTTATCTCACTCACATACATCCGTTCCTCTTCACGGAACTGATGCCTATATGCCCATATGAATCCACAAAGTTCCTCTTTTTCGAAGGCTCCATACGCTATTGCCGTGCCATTGGCAAGATGGTCTATGAGACTGCCGATTTTCTCGTAGGCCTCCTCGTAAGTGTAATGGCCAAGGAAGGCGTTTGAACGCACATTGTCATAGTAGAACCGGGCAATCTCCATTCTATATGCCTCAACGATTCCAGCATCCAATAATCTGAATACGACCAATTTCCGCCTCTACTCAACGATTACTTTGATCAAGTCCTCCATATGCAGCCCCGCCTCCTGTTGCTCCTCCGGATTGTCGAACTCCAAATCGACACAGCCGATACACGAAGAAGCATCCACGGTGTTCCGCACTTCATCGCCTGTATCCAATTCGACCTGTATGTTATTCACCTTGTCCTTCAGGCATCCGGCTATCTCCACTCCTCTGTATCTGCCACTCTTTCTTGGGAACAGAAGGTGATGCACAATGTTACGATTCCAGCGCCGGAACTCTTTCAAACCATCCCAGTAGCTATCATTCCCGGCCGATGTCGTCACCAACAGTTTGTAGTAGTCAATGCCGCAGTGTTCATGGACATACCGAGGCATGCCCATGCCTCCCTGCCGGGGATTGATCTCTATGATGAAGGGCTCTTCATGACGGGTGAAGACCATTTCAACATTGTATTCCCCATGTACCACGTTGGCGGACTGCATCGCTTTGGTCAATGCCTCCTTGGCTGTTTCAATCCTTTTATCGTTTTCTTTTATGGGATAGATATAAGTCATCGGAATCAAGGGGGCTTGTTCGCTCCTGACGGTTGAAAACAATCCATCCCACAATATTTTCCTATTGTGTATGAAAACCTCCCCTTCGATCGTAACGCGGTCCTGCGTAGGTATGAATTCCTCTATTATCGCCCGCCCGTTTCTTGATATCTTCTGACAATTTCCTATGGCTCCTGCAATTTCCTTTTTTGATGTTGAATTGCTGATGATAGTCGCGCCTCTTGATCCGGAACTTTGATCAGGCTTTACGATCACGGGAAACGCAAGTTTCCCTATCTTGTCTGGATCCGTCTCATAGTCCGGTGCGAACAGCCCTGTCCGCTTCTGGAGTTCTCTGAACCGGCTCTTTGACGACAGGATTGCGATCGCCTCCACGGGATTGCCTGTCAGTCCCAAGGCATTCGCTATAAAAGCGACATCGCACATCGCATATTCGGAATTGGCCACAATCCCGTCAATGTGTCTGCTTTTCGCTATTTCAAATAATCCCGCTCCGTCCTTTGTGCTAACCTTGAAATACTCGTCGGCCAGCGGAACCCCCGGGGCTTTGTCATCATTATCACAAACAATGGTGCGATAGTTTTCCTTCCTTGCGGCTTCTATCAATGGCACCTGCGCTTTGCCGGCGCCGACTATCATGATCGTTTTCAACAGGCCCCCTGCTTCCGTCATTCCTCGAAATACTTGCTGCGGTTTCGGTTTCTATACAGTGTGTTCATTGAATGCAGGAGCCAGAAGACGAGAGGATTCCGAAATTTTGTATAATAGCATGTCGCTTTGACATGTTTGGAATATGATCCGCCCATTATCTCGCATCTGTGTTCCGCCGCAAAATCCTGCATTTCATCAAGTATCCCCCGGGCTTCATGCTTTTCGGCGTCTGTGCACCCCGCAAGCCAACGCCACATGCGGCTGATCGCGCCCATGCAGTCGGAGAGCGACTGCCGATAGTACTGTTCCGACAACGGGCCGAGTATTTTAAATCTCTCGTGAAACGCCAGCCAGTAGTCCGCAAGACTTTTCAGCGAATGGATGTTGGACAGGCTGTTGGCCCTGTTCCGATAATGGATCAGGCAGGCGGGTGTATATGCCAGTTTCCCTGCCTTTTGGAGGATTTTATATGTTGTCGCCTTGTCCTCGAATATTCGTCTGTCGGGGAAACGAATCTCCTCGAACAAACTGCTTTTATAGAACTTGTTCCACACATCCTCGGTCAGCTTGTGATCGATGACCATTGATTTGAGGATTTCCCCGCCTTCG
>JAEEGL015554184.1_pt1 | contig 17287 bp, 22 predicted proteins | sample 9134231 | NCBI WGS metagenome assembly JAEEGL01 (sample SAMN16246548, study PRJNA631951) | gut metagenome | biome: gut microbiome; feature: rumen; material: fiber-attached | host: Bos | place: Iran: Karaj | collected 2018-10
GAGTTATATGTTTTTAATGCTAAACTTTTTAATCCGCCACCAAGCAACGAAACAATAAACAAAAACATAAATTTCGCAATCGAAAAATGGCAGGAATATATAACAGAAAGAAATCTCACTGAAGAAATAAATAATGCTCCGGAAACTTTCTCTGATGATTTTATAAAAAATCAGACATGGAAGAGCTTAAACAAAATGTTCAAATCATGGGTTGCCGAACAGGGTGTGAGAATTTATGGTTCTGTAAATGCGGCTGCTGAGAAGCTTGCGGTAGACAAGAATGTTATCAGGAATAATCTACAAGATAAGAAAACGACTGATTTGGAAAGTTAGCATTTGGCGTTTTGGCAAGTTTTTATTTGGCGTTGCGGCTGGATTATTATTCATAAAGCTTAGACTTATCCCTCCACCACTCCACAGGCCGGTAAGGAAAATACCAGAACTCATCCGAATCACAAAGCTGCTGTAGAATCTTGTAAGCAACATGAATAGGAATCTGCTGTAGAATGGGATTTTCATACATTTTGCGGAATTCTTCCAGAGACGTGGCAGGTTGTTCTACAGCTTCAACCCTTGGACGATCAGCGCCTATAAGTGGATCAACTCCTCTTTGTTTTGCAATTCGTTTGCGTCTGAGCTGTTCATTAAGAACCGCATATCGCTGGGCAAGTATAGGATCAATACCCCCACCGCCAAACATACTTACTGCTGAAACACACATGATAATACCTCTGGTATAGTATAGGCTCGGGGGCTATCATTTGGTGAGAGAATTTGACTGCGGATTTGGTTTTTAAGACTAAAATGTATCTCAAATATTATGTATTAGTAATTCACCCATGGATTCTGTTCAACTCTACGGCTTCCACACTTAGGACACTTTGCTCTCTTTGAATTTGGTAAAATATCATCAAGAAAGTTTATTCCTCTGGGATTTGGACCAATGAAGTGGTGATGACATTTTATGCATATTAAAGGTACCGGGGCTCCTTTCCTTGGAGGTATTATGTTATTAGTCATAGCATTATTCTCCTTTATCAAAAGCTTTATTAAACTTGCTGAACTTTCGGGCTGTTTCAAGAGCAAGCTTTACAGCATTAGAAAAATCTTTATGGATGATTGCCTTACCATTGCAGTTCCTTACCTTATATGAACCGTCCTTGCAGTGTTCAATCATCTGAATATGTTCAACGCTTGCAACGCTGTACCATTTTCCTCCAACCAGTTCCTTATGCCATTTAATATTGCTTTTCATTTTTATTTCCTTGTAGATAGCTTCTTATCTCTTATAGTAGAGCGAATAGGATTTATAAAATTGACAGTTTTATAAAAAAAACTGTTTGAATTATAATATTCATATTTTCTAAAACAAACATGTTCAAAAACATATTGTCTTGAAACAATTTCTCCGTTACGTTGTTCTTTTGCAACTCTTTTAGTTACAGCATGTAATGGGATTAGATTTTTCTTAAGCGCATAATCTACAATCATAAATGTTGTTCCAAACTCACCCTGAACGATTAAAAAATCTCCTTTGCCGGCAGATGAAAGCCAGTTAGTTACATCAAAAATTAATGATTCATTCAATTTTATTTCTGCAGGTATCTGACTCCACTTTCTGGATAATTCTTCTGGTGGATAAATGATACTTTCGACCTTAAAAGAATCTTTCATTTCCAAAACTTGATTTTGAGTAAGTTCGTGATTCAATAAACAATATGCTTTTACCATATAAAACCTCTATATCTATAAAATCTTATATTCTTTCAAAAACATCCATCAGATCTAAAAAAAGCTGACGTTTTTGGCTGCTGTTTAGTGCAATTTTTTTTTGCTGCAAAAGCACCAGCAGAAACTGCAACTGCTGTTCCGGTTACTATGGTGCCGGCTGAAATTGTAGAAGCAGCAGCTATTGCTAAAGGAATTAAAACAAACATATGAACCTCCTCGCAATTATTCGCTTTCATAAATATTAGAGAAGAATAATTTGTGAAAATTGATAAAAATTAAGAAAAAAAATACAGATACATTATCAGAGTTTGAGACGCTTTTTCTGTTATTCATGATATTGAAAGGAAAAGTACAGATTCACTACCGGAAAACGCAAAGAGATGAACGATAGAAAGGCGGTTCGCAATATAAAATAAAACCTTTATATTCCCAGAAGCTCAAAGAGATTCTTTATACCGCGTATTCCACTCTCATAAATACCAGGAATATTTGCAGCTTGAGGAAAATTACCAGCCTTATTTTTTCCTCCACCATGAGCAATCTGATTTCGAAAGTTTTCAAGATTGTTTAATGGAAGTCCTATTTGTTTTTTATTATTACTTCCATATTCATGGTTATTAGGAAACTTAAGTTTGCTTAATTCTTTTCTACCTGTTTCTTGCCACCACTCGTAATTTCCAATTGAATCTTCTTCCCCATATTTTTCTGCAATGCATGTCTCAACTGCTACCTGGAGAGTAATAACTGCTTGTACATTCAATTGATGCTCATAGAGAAATTGTGAATAATTATATAGGGTTCTAGCCATAAACTTTTCATTTTTAAGTTTACAAATTTCTTCTAGAATTGGTTTTATAGATTCTAGCCAAGAAGGCGCATTTGCAGGATACTTAGCCAATGCATTCCTTATTTGTGGTATTACATCAAGAATCTGAAGTGAAAAATTTGTTTGAACAATTTCTGAGAATCTTTTAATGGCTTTACTTCCTGAACTCCAGGAAGAGGAAATTAATTCTGATAATTTAAAACCATCAAGCTTAGTTTTGAAAATATTGAGAGCTATCGATAATTCAGAATAATCCCAATAATTACTTAAATTACGCACATAAGCCTTGGATCTGTCAACCAGATCAAGTTCCCCATATACTATACTAACGGAATGAGCTGTAGATTGTGATAATGAATATTGAAGCGATTGATACAACAACACAGGCATAGATCTAAAACCATGAGTAATATCAAACAGAATATCGTTTTCTTTTTTTACAAGTTTCGTAATTCCTGTATAACACTCGAATAGTTCTTTTGAAGTACTATTATCTACACTGTGAGTATGTTCCTTAATCAATACTTCTGTTGAAAATCTTTCAGAAAGATATTTCTCCAGTTTATCAAGATTTTCCCTGCTTACACCTTTTGGCGATACACTTATTTCTTTGCTTTCGCACTGATCAAACAGGTCGCTCCATAACTGAATCGTTTCATCACGGCTATCATTATCTTTATCAATTAAACAATCCCATGATGATGTGTTTGTTCCAAGTATGATAATCTGGTTTATATTTTTATACTTACCTTCCAATAAGGCTTGCATAAAAAGTCTTGTTTTAAAATGCTTCCCTTGCCAGAAAAAATAGTCAGTTTCTTCATAGCCCTCAAAATTAGTTCTTGTTTTGTACATTCCTGTACCAAGCATAGAAATTAGTGTATATGACATAGTTTTATTTTACTTCCTCTATAGTACACTTACACCACCCCAATGGTAAATACTGTCCATCATAATTAAATAAAGTTCTGGTTGTCCCATATTTCTTATTTTTGGGAGCACGAAAATTTTCATCAAAGGTTATATACTCAACTTGGCTCCAGCGTCCGACCCGTATCATAAACTGATTTTCACTATCTCGCAGTTGCTCGAGTTCTTTATGCAATTTAGCAATTAAATCGCAATTTTGAGATGCAGCCTGATAAAAGTGTTTATATTCTTTATCAAATTCACGCCAGAAAAAGTAATTACAACTTTTTATTATATCACTAATAGAGAAAGTCTTTGATACTCCGTTTTTTTTCATCAAATCACTATTCAATCGAAGAAGGCATTGAGCCTTTTCACTACTATTCATCAAAGCACCTTTTATAGCCTCAATCTGTATTTGTGTGGAATTGCTTATAAATAGTTCTTCATTATTTTGATTAACTGATACAGTTTTTAGGATACCCGCAATCTGGCTATTTTTTATAGGAAAAGCACAGTCCGAAATTTCTATTGCTCTAAAGGGATCGCTTTTTGCATCTTTATAATTATTCAGCATTTCTTTCTGTAACTGAACATCAAATTTCCCAAGCTCATTTTCGAGTTTTCTTTGGTTATATACATTATCTTCAATTTTTTTATCATGAAGTTTAAGATATCGATAGTATGTATCATCATCAGTCAGATGAACCAGATAATTCATAATCGCAGTTCTTAGACTGCCTTTTATAGAACTACCTGGAATTACAGGAGTTTTTTTACCTTCAGGGCGATACATTTGTTCTACAAGGGCTGCATTTTCATATGGATCTTTGTTTTTATTTTTTAAATATGTCGCAGAAAACTCTTTTGTTGTTTCGCATGGATACTCCAAATCATCATTTATAGAAAAATTTTTTTGGAAGAATTGTTGTATGTTCTGTATATTACCAGACGTACTTGCAATTTCGAATTCTCTTGCTTTTGTGGCATCTCCAGCAAGTCTGTTCAATATACTATCTGAAGAAAACTTAATATACAGATTTTCTCCATATTTAATCTCTTTTACAGTATAGTCTAGCAAAGTAAGTTGCTTTCCTGTACCTATATGAACACATGTTAAAGGTTCAATTGATAATTTGTATATTTTTTTTCCCATGACTTAGTCCTCAAAAATTGGAATAACTGGGGCAAAGCCCGACTGACATACTCTTGAATCCGTATGAATATCAGTTAGTATATTTCCAATGAAACTTATATCCTTCTGACTTTTGAAAACAGCACCTTCATTAAATAATAGGACAGATTTTTTCCAAGGCTGCATATATGCACTAAAAGCACCTCCAATTTTACCATTTCGTATAAAGGTATCAGCATGCAAGTCAGAAATACTTTGCCAATTCGAAACTACAAAAGGAGCTAATGCCATATAAGTATTTGTCTTCGCCTTTGGTTGAACAGAAACAGGTTCTGTTGTCACAGAAATGACTCCCTTCCCAATAGATGAATCAGCCCCAAAGCCATTTTCAAATGCCCATTCACATAATTGTTTAATTCGTGAAGCATCAAAAGTACTTAAAATGTATAAATCAAACAAAGTATTTTTTGCCCAGGTTTCTGAAACAGCATATAAACTTCCGTCAATAACTGTATTAGAGAAGCGATTAATTGAATTATGTGTTACAACAATATCTTCAAAAGGATTTTTTAACTGTTTAGTATCTATAGTACTCTTACTGTCAAAATAAAGAGAAGCATCTGCATATACAAGTTTTTTATTTTTCTTGATTTCTGCATACTTATCCGGGGTCATTGTCTTCTCTCGTTTTTGAACTCGAGGTATTGGTCTGCAAATTGTACCATGAGGAAAAGCAGAAGAAACAATTAAAGGAGGTTCATCGGTTTTACAGATAGAAAGAAAATTTTCTACTGCCGAATCTCCTTCGTGATTTGCAATTCCCCATACAATGTGTCCCCAAATTGTATCACCTTTGAGTGGTGTAATTAGGGAGGACTCTAATTGTAAAGTAACTCGAAATAATTCCATAAAAAATCCTACAGATTAATTTCTGCTCCGTTTTCATCTTTTAAATCTACGAAAGCAATTTGCCCATTACCGCGAGTACCACCACCACCAAGATAATCGTTCTGCAACATTTTAAGGCCTTCTTTGACAACAGATTCAAAGAATTCATTATCTTTTTTACCATTATCATTTGTATCTATTATTCGATAGTCAATTTCAAAATCAAATTCTACACCCGGGACAATACGTTCAATTGGTCTAGGATTTGCTGCTGCTGTAATTCTGTTCAAACTGTTTTCGCTTTTTTCTTCAATGAGAGCCTTTCCCTGTTTGAATTTTTCTGACCATTCATTTGTAAGCACTGCATCGCGAACAATAATTCTTGTTGGCCCTTTTTCTGTATTTTTGTCATTAGAATTATTAGCACTTCCAAAAACACAACATATAGGACAATCGGCTTTGCCACAGGCACATGGACCACCAATTTTTCTAGGATCTTTAGATGACATATCTAATTTGTCAAGTTTCCATTCCATAAGAGAACGCATTTTGCCTTTAATAGAAGAACCAGGAATATAAGGTTCGCGTGTTAAAGGATTTCTTATAATAGGGTTATCCATTCCCCCTATTTCAACCTTGTCATTACCAGCTCCAATATGAAGTCCTGTTTTTACAACTATTTTTCCTGTTATTTTTTTTAAGCCTATTTGTTTCATAATTTTTTCTCCTATTTTGCGCTTTTTGGTGCTTTGTCATAATAAAAACCATAGGTAGCTTCAAATAAAGCAACGAATATAGAATAATCTTCTCTATTGTGTACTAAATCTATACAAGAACTAATGAATTTTTCAAGATTCTTATATATGCCCGCTTCATCAGATTTATCTTTTGCAGCTCTGGCAACTTGATATGCTACCTTAGATTTTATCATACGAATATAAGGATACTGTGCATTCCATTGTTCTGGTGAAGCTGATAAGATTTGTTCAAATCTTTTTACTTCATCAAATATTCGTCTTAATTGAGTAGATGTAACACCAGTTTCTTTGCCAGCTCTATTTTTCCCAATAAATGATTCAGCAACTTTACTCGCAGTTGTATCAAATAATTCAGGCAGAATGGTTTTTCCATCTTCCTTAAAATATGTTTTGATTAATACTGGTTCAGGAGTATAAGACTTATCTTCGAATTGTCTCTCTCCCCCTCCTCTAAAATTTTGGTTATAAGCCATTATGTTTTCCTCCTATTGTTTTCTTTGTGTATATAAAGCATAACTTACCGCAATGCGAGCTTTTATAATTTCTTCTTGCGATGAACCAAATTGCATAAACCAGTTATACAAATCCTCATTTTTTTTAGCGTTTATATTTCTGGCTATTATATATTTAAAATTGCTCTTCCATATTCTGTCATGTATACTAGCGTTTGAATTTATTAATTCTGCAACACTACCATTTTTTACTCTTTCAGCACGGTTTGCAAAATCAATCATTTTGTAAACAACGCCGGCAGATAATTCCTGATTATTTAGATAGTCTTCAATTCTGAAGCCATTTTCTAAACAGATTTTATAGTCTTGCCATGAAACAGTTGTTCCAAAAACAGTAATTCCATTTTTTACAGTTTTACCATTTTCTTTTCTTGCTTTTGATATTTCGAGGTTCTCTTCTGCAGAAGCTGCAATATTTTTCACAGGTACATTACTAGATGCTAATACAATTCCACCAGATAAAGTTATTGATGGATTATTATTGGAGAATCTTTTTAGCTCAGACTCAAAGTCAGAAGCAAATCGCAGAATTGCATCCCATGCTCCAAGAATACATAAGTCATCTCCTCCAGAGAAGACTGTATAAAGAACATCTGAATAAGAGATATTTTTCCCATTTCTCTGATAAGAATGATTTGAAACATACCATGCATAATATGTTGAGAAAAAGTAATGTAACTGATGGCTTAAATCTGCATATCTTGAAAATGAGAATCTATTGCCAAGAGATGAAGAAAAAACAAGCCCTAGATTATCAATATCAGATTTGAACATTGCAAGTTTATTATTTCCGTTTGACTCTTGTGCAATCTCTTCGAATGTAAGAATTTCTCCATTTGATTTTCTTGGAGCTATATAAGGAAGATAAGCAACTGGTTTGCCAGGAATAAAATCATTTATACTATAAGCATCTGGCAAATCAGCTTTAGCTGAAACCTTTACAATTGACGAAAAAGACTCTAACTTATCTGCCTTGTAAATCAAACTTCCTGCACGTACGAGGTTTCCGCCAACTTCTATAAGTTTTTTACAGTCTGCACAGACAAGAGGTTTGCCTGTATCATCTAAACCAGATGATGGAAATATTCCACATTGAGGGCATTCTCCATATTGTTGGAGCTGAGAATAGAAATCAGAAAGTATAACTCCATTTTTCTGGAGTGCTTTTTGCATTTTCTTCTGTTTACAGAAATCTGCATTTTCACCAATATGATTCATTAAGTCTTGAACATTTTCTTTTAACAAATCATTGGCATTTGCTTCAATTCCATCTGAAACTATAACGGCAAGTTTTCCTGCGTATTCTCTTAAAAAATAAGTTTCTATATCTAACTGAACTTTAGGTAGTAAAAGATTTGCTTCTTCAGTATTGGGAATAAGAACCATAAAATTTCCACCAGCAGACATTACTATGTTTGCATAGGAAACATTAAATTCTTTAATGATATATTCTGACAAAAACTCACTTAATGCTGCAATTTGAAAACTCTTTGCTCTAAGCAGTTTTGCATTATTTTTTGTTGTCTTTAAATCAAATATATATTTTTGGATTCCAGAAATATCTCCTTTTAAGAAACGGAATTTCGCAATAGAAGTATCTCGTATAGCTTCATTATTTTCTGAAGAAGATTGTTTATGATAAATATATAATGCGGTAGCTATAGACGCAGTCATCTTAGAATGCTGATATAAGCTTTCTGAATCATTTGAAATATCAGAAGGAATACACCACCAATATCTCTCTAAAAGAGAATTAAGAGTTTTTAGAAAATACTCAACCTCTAATCCATTAAGTTTTTCCAAATCGTTTTGAAAGTGCATCCATAAAGATTGATATTCATTTTTTGCATTAGAATAGTTTTCCTTTTTTATTGGTAATATGCCATCTTTTTCCAAAGGAGCAAATTTACAATAAGCTTCTTCAGGTTCTTGTCTTTCTGCGATTTGTAAAGTAGAAACAAGATGTTTCAACAAAACAGGATTGGCATAAAAACTTCCAGTAGGAGTTGGTTTGTAAAAAACTGCCTTTCCACGACTTAATCGGTCGGCTTCTGCAAGTATTAATTCATCATATGCTTCAGGATTACTCCAATTTGAAATAAGTCTTTTAACAGTTTCTCGATTTATTCCTTCTGGAAGAATTTGTATAATAACATTAAGTATTTCAGAGTCTTTAGAATACTCCAGAATGTTATGAAGCCAGGAAGCTATTATTATTTCATTTTTTGACGAACAATTTTCCATATATATATTCTACTCCCACTTATTCCAAAAATCAATTTGGCCCAGGCCAAAGTTTGTATTTTTTCCGGCATTCGCAAGGTGCGCAAATTCCAGAAGCTTTATGTCTGATTGTGTAAAAGAACCTGTTAGTTTAAAAGTACCTGTAACGCCACCCAATTCCATTGCTTCTTTCTGGCGGGCGGAATAATGGCTGCTTTGTGACCAGTGCAGGTTTTTATCTGATATTTGAATAGACTCATTTGAATAGCTTTTATCAGAAGGCATCTGATTTCCTTGCCCATAAAGACTGCATAAGGTATTCATTCGGCGGTAGAGGCAAGACATAAAATCATTTGCAGAAAATTTGTCTGAATATTTTCCTGCAACCTTAAAACGTAAAGGGGTTTTTAATTCAACAAGAACCTCGCCTTTTTTTAGCGAATCACTGATAGTTGAAGATTCATAATCATATTCAAAGGACAAAGGGCTGACGTTTGTATCAATCTGGTCTTTAGAAATTAAGATATCTTTTTGGTTTGCGGTAACTTTCTGAATTGTGAAAGGTACCCTCTCTTTGAACATTCCTTTTTGACCTGCCCTTACAAAAGCTGCATATATGTATGGAAGATAATCAATTGCTTTGCCGAAAAGAGTGATTGTAAAATCGTATTCCTGCATTGTTTTGTCGGCTACCTGTTTCCCCTGTGTAAATGCATAAGGATGCGAAGCTCTGTTTCTTCCAGGCACAATTTGATTTTGTTGATCCAGAATTGTTTCAAAAAGAAAAGCGTATGTACAGGTTTTGTTATACATACATTCCTGGCATTTTGATTTATGAGCAATGCAACACATAGAACGAAGTTCTTTACCAAATACACTGCGTAATACAAAAAGAGGCTGGTTGTCAACGGTAACAGTAGAAGCAAAGTCTATATAAAAATGTATTGGAAGGTATGATAAAATCATGCTACTTTCTCTGACAGTTTTTTTTGTATCAGGTCTTTTATTGGCAGAAGGAATTTATCAATCTCTCTTTTCAAATAACCTTCATCAACTTTTAAAGATTTTGCAACAGATTTTCTGGTTGGTTTTTCGTCAAGATTATAAATAGCTGGATCTGCAAAAGTAAACTTTCGCAATTTTTCTTCTCCGTAAGAATTACAGAAACTTTTTAATCCTTCATATAGTTCAAGTGTCAAAGCAGGTCTAAGCCAGGCCTTGTGTTTCTTCCGTTCTTTTATTCTGTAAGCATTTTGAACTATTTGTAAAATATCGAAAACAGAAGCTCTGCTTTCATAGTTCATATCAATAGATAAGTATTTATTATCGGCAATAAAATCATGAAGAGTAGAAGAAGAATCATCTTCTTTTAATGGTTCATCAAGTGAAGAATCACTTTCTGCTTTTAATTGTAGTTTTTTATAAAACTTATCAAAAAGAACTTTTTTAAAATAAGAAGAATAAAAACCTTGAATTTCTTTCTTTTCTCCTTTATCAAAAATAATTTCTATCGCATTAATGATAGAATCATCTTTTAAGTCATCTCGAAAAATTAAAGGGGATTTTTCTTTATCTTCTTGATTAAGATTTTTGATACGTTCATTAAAACACCATAAACCATATTTATACAATTGTGTCATGATGTTCTTCTTTAATGTATCTTTAGATTCTGTTATTGCTTCATCACAAATCTCTGGCGTAAAATATTTTTTACATAGAGAATTTATATTGTCCTTTTTTTCTTCTATTATTGCCATACAATCCTTCTATAATGAAAGGAACTTATTCAAACGCTCTAGTGCGGTTTTGCTGTCTGGGGCAGACATAACTGATGTAAGAGAATTCAAATAGAATAATGGAGTAACATCATAAAGTTCTGCAGTATTTTCTAAAGATTCCTTTTTATCGCCATGAAGTATTTTTCCATAAATAATACTCTTTATATCTGCCTTAAAAAACTTTTCTGCAAAACTAAGTGCGTAAAACAAAACAGGAACAAGAGTTTTTGGTCCATAAGTCATATCTGCATAAATTTCGCAATTATCTTCCATTTTTTCTACAAGCTGCTTAAATCGTAATTCAACAATATCACTTGTTTCTTTAAAAGGAGATTCTACATAAGCGTAATTAATTTTGGCACCAATACTTTTGTTTATGCTTTCTAATTCCTGCTTTTGTAATTTTGTATTATTTTCTGTGTATGGGCTCTCAGTTTTAATCTGGATAATCTCAACATCATCACCCTTTTTAAGGGTCTTTGCAAGAACTGCATCAATAGGGCACATTACTTTACCATCATATTCATAGGCCTCATTTTCAACAGATACATAATGAACAGGCTTGATATCCTGAATTGGAATTGTTACAAACACTATTTTCTTCATTTTATTTTCCTTATTAATATATTATAACATATCTATACGAAATGTGTTATTTTTTTCATAGTATTATTCGGTAGGTATCATCAGACAGAGAATCTGTATCCTTGTCTTCCGAAAGTCCAAAGGCATCGTCCAGTCTGTCGTTCAATTCTTCTCCTTTTTCTGTACTGCTCAAAGCTGCCCCTGCGATTGCTCCTACTGCACCACCAATTAAAATACATGCTTCTGTAATCATATTGTCCTCCAAAGATATTTGTTTTGGTCTGTAAGCTTTGTGCTTACATATATATTAGAGGAAGAAGAGTTGAGAAAATTGACAATTTATAAAGATTTTTTTTTTTAAAAATTTGCGATTTTTGTAATGACAGTAATCCCTTAAGTCAGGTCAAATTTAAAAAGACATCTTGAAAGAGTCAGGTATAAAAGAACTTGCCTGATTAGTCTTAATCCCTTAAGTCAGGTCAAATTTAAAAAGGACCCGCATCGAGTTTGAAGGTTCTACCGAAGAAATTAAGTCTTAATCCCTTAAGTCAGGTCAAATTTAAAGAGGCTGGCACTTGTAAATCCTTATAATATAAGAATTTACAGAGCCATTTCCGCAGGTCGCTCTTAGAATCAGTCGTTTTTTGTCATTTTCATCACAATTCACATCTTACACCTTAGCTAATTCCTTATAATATAAGGAATTACAAAAATCGCAAGTCTCCCCTGGCAGCAATTCAGGAAACTTAATGTCAAAAAGCCTGCTGCAAGATTTATTATCGCACGAAAGACTAAAATTGTAAACTTTATTAAATTCCTTTTGTATTCCAAGTTCCTAAATAACCAGATAATCTGATTCATATTGCTTTTCGGCTTGTGTTAGATTTCCTATTCTAACCTTCTTTGGCCAATCCACCATACCAAACTCATAGATTATTACGGAATCTGTTTCTTCATCTACTATTTTCCTGATCCTTTCTTCCATCAAATCATAAACGAGGGATTTTCTTCCCTGCTGAATTTCATGAAGGGTGCCAGCATTGCAATCCAGGCCTTCTGATTGAATTGCAAATTCAACTTCTTCTGAGATTTTTGTTTTATTTCCTTCTGTTCGCTTAATTCTTTGAATAAATGCAAGCTGATTTTTGATTTTTCCTTTTTTATTTGGATTATTCAGAGGCTTTGTTAATTATCATATCTGTTGCAGGATCGATTATTGGGGTGTTTTTACTGGATGGTTTTGATTCTTGAATTTCGTTAATTATTTTTGTGATACATCCAACTAAGAGTTTTCCAATTGCTATTGCAAGCATTGTTTTTACATTTGTTCCCATAAAAATACTCCTTTTATAAGTTTGTAATTGGCACTGTATTTGTGCCTGCACTTATATTAGAGAAGTAATTAAATGGAAAATTGATAATTATGTGAAAAAAATGACGAAAAAAACTTTTCGTCATTTTACGGATGCTTGCGATTTTAATCCCTTAAGTCAGGTCAAATTCTAAAAGGTAAAGTCCGCGTTGTAACACATGGTGGCATTTTTCAGTCTTAATCCCTTAAGTCAGGTCAAATTCTAAAAGGCTGGTATGTGTAAGTCCTTATAATATAAATACTTACAGAGCCATTTTCGCAGGTCTCCCCTAAAATCAGTCGTTTTTTGTCATTTTCATCACTATTCACATCTTACACCTTAGTTAATTCCTTATAATATAAGGAATTACAAAAATCGCAAGTCTCCCCTGGCAGCAATTCAGGAAACTTTATGTCAAAAAGCCTGCTGCAAAACTTATTATCGCATGGAAGACTAAAATTGTAAACTTTCTTAAATCCTTTCTTTTTTTATCCCACTATTCAGTGGCTTTGTTATCTGTCAGGTTTGTGGCTGGATCGATTGCTGGGGTGTTCTTATTGGATGGTTTTGGCTCCTGTATTTCGTTTACCATTTTTGTGATACATCCAACTAAGAGTTTTCCAATTGCGATTGCAAGTAATGCTTTTACATTTGTTCCCATAAAAATACTCCTTTTATAAGTTTGTAATTGGCACTGTATTTGTGCCTGCACTTATATTAGAGAAGTAATTAAATGAAAAATTGATAAATATTCAAAAAAATATCGTCATTTCACAGATACTTGCGACTTTAATCCCTTAAGTCAGGTCAAATTTAGAAAGTATTCGTATATGTTCAAGGTTTACCATTGGCTTATTGAGTCTTAATCCCTTAAGTCAGGTCAAATTTAAAAAGGCTGGCACTTGTAAAGCCTTATAATATAAGGATTTACAACCCCGTTTTCGCAGGTCTCCCTTAAAATCAGTCGTTTTTTGTCATTTTTATCCTTATTCACATCTTACACCTTAGCTAATTCCTTATAATATAAGGAATTACAAAAATCGCAAGTCTCCCCTGGCAGCAATTCAGGAAACTTTATGTCAAAAAGCCTGCTGCAAGACTTATTATCGCATGAAAAGGTGAAGTTGTAAACTTTATTAAATGATTTTTTGTTCTGCTTATTCTTAATTGCAATTAAACCAGTGCTTTACTATGTGAGTGGACAACTTGCCATTACTTTTTTCCCAGTCGTCTCTGGCAGCAAAAATTGCATTAATAAACCAGGCTGTAGGTTGAACGGCGGCTGCGTATCCAGGCTCATCTATTGCATTTCCAAAACCGGATATATCTTCTTTATTAGTTGAAAAGGCAAAAACAAACTTGTTGGAAGGTAAATCACTCACAAATAAGTCTTTTGTTATGCCGTTACCAATTAAACGTACGCCAAAATGATTTTGTTTTTTAAGAACATCTTCCTTCCATTCTTCAAGATTCTTATAGTCACACTTTCCGTTACATAAAAGTAAAATTTTTCCAACTGCTTCCTTATAGATATCCTCAAATAAATTTACGAATAAAAGCAGATTAACGGAATTCTGAAAGTTATAAACTGTAATCAATTTTTCTCTGAGTTCGTCGCGTGTAAGATTTGCAAATTCCTTGTAAATTTCCATTGATAATTCCTGATTCATATTAAATACCTCTTTTCTTTGATTTGTAATACCCATTAAAACATCAATATATTGTACTATTGCTGCTTCCAAAACTTTTTCATCTTTTCTTATAGAAAAATTAGACAGCCAGGTTATAATATCTTTTTCGTAAGAAAGATTTGAAAAACGTTTAAGGCTTATAAGTTCGTCGAGAGCTTCTTTTGCAATTGATTGTTCTGATGGCAGCTTTCCATTTAATGTCAAATATACAATAAAAACTTTTTCTGTGGCTGCATATTTTTCTTCTACGAAATCCTTATAATCCTGAATTTGTCTGAACTGATCTTCTGCGTTAATCTTATTTTCAATTATAATATAATCTTTGTCTGTCTGAATGAATAAATCCATGCGACGGGCATCTTCTGTAGAATCTTCTCTTTTTACAAAAAGAATTTTATTACCCTGAAGTGCAAGCCCTTTTGCTTTTAGCATAGAAAGAAAATTATTTCCAAACTCTGGATGATGATGTTTTTCATCTGGATCTAACAGAAACGCTAATATGTTACTATGCTGATTTTCAAGATGACTGCGATTCATAAGATCAATAGTATTCATTGTCCCCGGTGTATTCTGTCTTCGTTCCTGCACTTTTTGTAAAATAGTTTTCATTGAGGAACAGGTTCTTTCAAATTCTTTTATATTCCAATTTGTACTCATATAATAAACGTCTCCTTGAGAATTAATTAAAAAAAACCGGTTATCTGGAGGCCGGCACTCCCCTGCTCTTATTTGAGTTTTTTTTCTACAACTTTTCCTATTATACCTCCTAAACCAATTCCAATTGCTGTACAGATAAGTGTTAACATTTTATTTTCCTCCTTTAATTATGTCTTTGATTTTGTCTGCAGGTAAGTACTCAGAAATTCTGTCCTCGTAAGTGTCCAACGCGTCTGTTAAGTTTTGATCGATTTCTTTTCCCTTGTCTGTTGAAGACAACGAAGCCCCAATAAGGGCACCAATACCACCACCAATTAAAACACATGTTTCTGTAATCATATTATCCTCCAAAGATATTTGTTATTGTCTGTAAGCTTTGTGCCTACATATATATTAGAGGAGGAAGGGTTGAGAAAATTGACATTTTTATAAAGATTTTTAAAAAAAATTTGCGATTTTTGTAATGGTAGTAATCCCTTAAGTCAGGTCAAATTTAAAAAGGAAAGATGCACCACAAGACTTCAAAGACTTTGCAAAGTCTTAATCCCTTAAGTCAGGTCAAATTTAAAAAGTCATATTTATGGAACTGACAAGTACATGACAGGTAAGTCTTAATCCCTTAAGTCAGGTCAAATTTAAAAAGGCTGGCATTCGTAACTCCTTATAATATAATGATTTACAGCCCCGTTTTCGCAGGTCTCCCTTAAAATCAGTCGTTTTTTGTCATTTTCATCACTATTCACTTCTTACACCTTAGCTAATTCCTTATAATATAAGGAATTACAAAAATCGCAAGTCTCCCCTGGCAGCAGTTCAGGAAACTTTATGTCAAAAAACCTGCTGCAAGACTTATTATCGCATTAAAAAGCAAACTTGTAAACTTTATTATGACAAACGATTTATGTAATATAGTTAACAAGAAATATTGGCATACATTATTACCAATACCTAGAGATAAAAATTGGTTTTATAATCCAAAAAACAATAACCGTATAAATCGCCAAAATCCCCACAAACAACACCAACCTCTTCCAAAAATATCCCACAAAATAATCAATCAACTGTGGAATACGTGGCACATTTTTCAGTGCTGGTTGGAAGAAGTGGAAAGCGAATTGGCGGTGATTCAATAGTCGCCTCAGGACTGTTTTTTCATTTCGAAATAACGGTCAAAGAAATAGTTTAAATCATCAGCCATTTGTTTATACCCTTCTCTCGAAGGGTGCACGGCTGGACAGAATAGAATATTATCATAAACTTTGGCTTGCATTTCTTTTCCAGACCATTTCAGATTCAATCCTGGGAAGATTTTGTTGATTTGATTTACACCTGTTTCTCCTGTGATAATCAACATATCAAGTTCAGTTTCTTTTATGAATTTACGAAAATAATCTGTATAAAATGGATCATTATAAAAATCAATGATAGCCTTTCTATCTTCATCAACTTGATTACCAATTGGAAGTCTAAGATTGAAATATAAGCCACAGCCTAGATTGTCAATTTTATTCTCCATGCTATTATCAAATGAACGAATAATATCTTCATTTAAATCTTCCCCTGTTTCTAATATCCAAGAAATAGCTTGAAAGATTTTTAATGTTTTTTGAATGGTAGGAGCTTTTGACCAATAATTTAAAATGGTTTCATGAGAAAACTTATTAATTCCACTGAAATTCTCTTTATCATATGTTTCTAGATTGCATATACCTATTTTATGTTTTTGTGTCCAATAATAATCAAAAATCGGCTCATAATAAAAGGCATCTTTTACTCCAGTTTCATGAAAATGATTTAATAAAGATTGATTAAGTTTTTCCAGGGATTCTTTACTCATATTTTATAAACTGCTTATGATAATACAATTTTACATCCAAATAATCTAAATAGCAATTCCATTTCTATACAATGCCACATACGCGCTTTTATCATAATGCTCATACCCCCAGTCACTATGCCAGTGCCCGAAGAACCATTTTTTGTAGGTCACGAGGGAATCAATTTTATCATTAAAAATAACAGTAGAATCCAAAGCAAGCTCAGCAAGATTATCTTCATTAGAAAAATATGGATCTATACAGGAAATTCCTGCAGTTGGGCCGGTATGGGACAGAACATAATCAAACTGACTTCCCTCCGATTGGATTTTTTGAATACAAGCTGTCTGCTCAGCTTCTGTCCAGCGTTCCTGCGGCCACCAGGATTCGTGAATAGTTCGGAAGGCTTTATCTTCGCTCAGGGC
>JAEEGL012849221.1_pt1 | contig 17286 bp, 14 predicted proteins | sample 9134231 | NCBI WGS metagenome assembly JAEEGL01 (sample SAMN16246548, study PRJNA631951) | gut metagenome | biome: gut microbiome; feature: rumen; material: fiber-attached | host: Bos | place: Iran: Karaj | collected 2018-10
CCCAGTACGGCGCGCCGAGTCCGGTGAACGCCGGCACGAGATAAATGCCGTTGGCGTCGCGCACGCTCTCGGCGAGCTGATCGCATTCCGGCGCGGAAGAGATCATCTGCATCTCATCGCGCAGCCACTTGATGACGGAGCCCGCGTTGAACGCGCTGCCCTCGATCGCATAGGTCACGTCGTCGCCGACGCCCCATGCCACGCCCGTGACAAGGTTATTGTGCGAAACGGTGCGCTCTTTACCCGTATTCATCAGCAGGAAACAGCCGGTACCGTAAGTATTCTTCGCCTGACCCGCCTTGAAGCAGCCCTGGCCGAACAACGCCGCCGGCTGGTCGCCGATCGCGCCGCTGATGGGCACGCCCGCAAGCATCTGCAGACCGAACGCGTCCGCACTCACCTTGCCGTAGATCTGACTGGACGGCACGACCTGCGGCAGCAGCGACATCGGAATGCCGAATTTGTCGCACAGGAAGCCGTCCCAGCAAAGCTTATCCACGTCGAACAGCATCGTGCGCGAGGCGTTGGAGTAGTCCGTCACGTGCGCCTTGCCGCCCGTCAGATTCCAGATCAGCCACGTTTCCACCGTACCGAACAGCAGGTCGCCTGCCAATGCCTTTTCGCGCGCACCCGGCACGTTCTCCAATATCCAGCGGATCTTCGTCGCGGAGAAGTATGCGTCGATCACGAGGCCGGTATGCTCCTTGACGTAGTCGCCCAAGCCCTCCGCCTTCAGGTTGTAGCAGTATTCCGCCGTACGGCGGCACTGCCAAACGATCGCGTTGTAGACGGGTTTTCCGGTATGTTTGTCCCACAGGATCGTCGTCTCGCGCTGGTTTGTGATACCGATGCACGCGACCTCACCCGGCGCGATCTCGCCGTCCGTAAACAGCTCCGCGACCGAGAGAAACTGGCTGGACAGGATGTCCATGGGATCGTGCTCCACCCAGCCTGCCTGCGGATAGATCTGCGGGAACTCATGCTGTGCTTTCTTGACAATGTTGCCGTCGTGATCGAAAAGGATCGCGCGGGAGCTTGTCGTGCCCTGATCGAGCGCCAATACGTATTTCTTTTCCATCGTAGTGTCTCCTCCGTATTTTGATTCAACCGTTACCAGCGGTGTTGTTCCATATCCACTCTGCCGTCCGGCAGAAATGTCACGCCCTCCTCCTCGAGAAGCGTGCGCTGCATATCCTGTCCGCCGAACGCGAACGCGGCGCTCGTAGCGCCCTCACGCGTCACGACGCGGTGACAGGGAATCTCTCCGGGTCTGGGATTGACGTGCAGCGCGTAGCCCACGACCCGCGCCCAGCGGGGATTGCCCGCGAGCACAGCCACCTGTCCGTACGTAGCGACCTTCCCCTTCGGGATGGTCTGCACCACGGCGTAGATACGCTCAAATGCGTTCATTCCGAATCAAATCCTCCGCCAGGATTTCAGCAGCCGTCTGCACGCAGTCCAGGCAGCTGCGGCGTTTGTAATACGTGTCCGTACGCGCCTCGGGCGTGGGCGGATCATCGTGCGTCACGATGCCGTTCAGCAATTCCGCGCATACGATCGAGCCGAACTGCGCCTTGAACGCTTCGGACAGCTCGCGCACTTTGGGATACATCGCCTTTTTGCAGTCCGGCGTATCGTCGCCGTAAACCAGACCCGCGACAAGCCCCATTGCGCTGACCGCGCCGCACACGTACCGCAGCCGCGCAAAGCCGCCGCCGAACGAACAGGACAGGCGCAGCATCACGTCGCGCGGCAGACCGGCGGCGTCCGCAAACGCCGCGGCGACCGCCTGACAGCAGTTGTAGCCCTGCTTGAAATATTCCCCCGCAATGCGGGCATATTCTTCCTTTTGCATGACAGCCTCCGTTTTAATCAAATTCCCACAGATACAGCGATCCGTCCTCGCCGCTCATATCGACCGCGAACGTGCGCGTCGCGCCGGTCTCGTCCACGTAAGAAATGCCGTTGTTGGGGATCAGACCGTAGAATACGGTCTTGACCACCAGCGGGCGATCCGGCGTCAGACGGTCGTAGGACTTGAGCTCCTTGACGGTGAAATGCATCTTGCCGTCGTCGCCCACGTCGCCGTCCGTAAGAGAGAGCACCTTGAAGTCGCGCACGACAGCATCCGTCGACAGCACGATCTGCGTCTGCATCTCGCCGCTTTCGGCGTCGAACGTGTCATACTGTCCCTGCGGCGGCAGGCTGCCGTCGGCAAAGCGCACGCTGACCGTTGCGGCGACGAACGTCTCCGGCTCGGTCGGCGTTTCGGTCTCCGTTTCAGGCTCGGCTGCGGTTTCGCCCGGCTCTGCGGCGGTCGTTTCCGGCAGCGCAGTCGTCTCTGCCGCAGTATCCTTCGCGGTCGTCGTCTGCATCGCAGGCGCACCGCACGCCGTTAAACAAAGCAGCGCCATGCAAAGCAGAATCAGTACAAACTGTTTTTTCATAACACGCCTCCTATGCAACGTCACGACGGACGTTTTCACGCACGATACAAAGATGGGACACGCCGAACAGCACCGCGAACGCCGCAAGCAGCCAATGGCCGAGCAGGATGCCGTTCAGAAGGAACAGGCACGCCGGCACGATCGCCAGCGCGTACAGAACCTCCCTGCCTCCCCTGCGCTTACGCGCCCACAGGACAGCATAGACCGCAAGCAGCACGACCGTCAGCAGAAGCCATGCGACCATCCGCCATTCGGACGGAAAACCGAACTCCCATCCGGCCGTCAGCGGCAGGATCATCAGCGCCATGCAGCCGTATCTGCCGATCTGCTCGAGTACGTTGACGACCGTACTGCGGCTTTTCCAGTTGTCCGCAAGCCCCTTGCGCGCACAGATCACATTGACCGCGATCAGAAACACGACCGCGAAAGCGTTTACTGCGTTGATCCAGCCGAAGCGCATAATAAAACCTTCCTTCCGTAATACTGCTTATTGATTTTATTATAATGGTTCGGAGGTTTTTTGTCAATGACGTAATACACCGAGGCACAGAAAGCAAAAATCCCGCCACATGCGTGACAGGATTTTTGTTTGGCGGAGAAGGAGAGACTCGAACTCTCGCGCCGGTTACCCGACCTACGCCCTTAGCAGGGGCGCCTCGTCACCAACTTGAGTACTTCTCCATGGTAACTGAATCATATATAAACTTTTCGGAATCGGCTGGCGGAGAGAGTGGGATTCGAACCCACGGTACCCGCAAAGGTACGACGGTTTTCAAGACCGTTCCGTTATAACCACTTCGGTATCTCTCCGAATGGATGGTAAACAGAGTTTAGCACAAGAAAACGTAAATGTCAAGTGCTTTTTTTATAATTCAGCGAATGACTTCGATGCGGTCGTCGAAGCGCGGCTTTTGCGGCGGCTGCTCATTGGGATAGCCGACGCAGATGCCGATCTGGTAGCGAAAATCGCGCGGGACGCGCAGCTTTTCGTTCCACTTCTTTCCCGCTTCGGCATTGAACAGCGCGCCCGCGCTGCCGACGATGCAGGTGCCGAGCCCCATACCCTCGGCGGCGATGCAGATATTTTCCGCCATCAGCCCCGCGTCCATCGCGCTGTCGTGCTCGGCATAAATAAAGACGAACGTCGGCGCGTTGTGGTAGAAGGGATTGGTATCCGAGCGCGTATAGGCGGGCGTCTCCCAGCCCACGAGGTTCTTGAAATCGATATGCATCTCGTGCAGCATCTGCGCATCTTGAACAAAACGCACGTGACACGGCTGCGTGTTGCGTCCGCTCGGCGCGCGCTTCGCCGCCTCCATGAGCGTTTCGAGCATCTCATCCGTGATCTGTTTGCGCTGATACTCCCGGATCGTCTGTCGTTTGAAGATCGCGTCGGTCACTGCATTGTGGATCATTCTGTTTCCTTTCTTACAACAGCATACGCGCCGCTTCACGCAGCGCCTCGCTCACCGTGGGATGCACGAAGCACATCCGTGCCAAATCCCGCGCGTTTATTTTCTGCTGCACCAGCACGACGCCCGCGGCAATCCATTCCGCCGCAGCACCGCCGCAGCCGTGTACGCCGAGGATCGTGCCGTCCGCATCGGCGACCAATTTGCAAACGCCCGTTCCGTCTCCCCCGCCCGCGAGATAACCGCCGACCGATTTGAGCGAAACGACCGCCGTTTTCACATCTGTCCCCTGTGCGCGTGCCGCCGCTTCCGTTTTGCCGACCCACGCGGTCTGCGGATCGGTGAACAGCGCGTGCGGGATGCAGTCGTAGTCCACCTCGTCCGCTTCGCCGCACATGTTCCGCACGGCACATTCCGCCTCGCGCATCGCGGCGTGCGCGGTACAGTGCCTGCCCGTCGCGTCGCCCGCAGCGTACAGTCCCGCCACGGACGTCTTCATGGTTTTGTCCGTCTCAATGACACGAAGCCCGACGGTTTCCATGCCCGTGCCTTCCGTAACCGCGCGTCGTCCGGCGGCGTACACCACCGTCCCTTTCTCCGGCGGCTCGGTCACGCCGAAGCGCACGGCGATCCCCTTGCGCTTCAGGGAACGCAGCAGCGCGTCGGAAATCTCCGGCTCCGCATCGGGAAGCAGACGTTTGCCCTGTTCCAAAACCGTAACGGTTTTGCCCATCCGGCGCAGGTACGAGGCGGTTTCCAGTCCAGCCGCACCGCCGCCGAGGATGACGGCGTCGTCCGGCAGCTCACGGGAAGTGAATATATCCTCCGGCGACAGTCCCTGCATACGCGGAACGGAGCCAGTTGCCAGCAGCACGTTGCGCGCATAGAGCAAATCCTCGCCGCAGCGCACGGAAAACACGTTCGTTTTGCCGCAGAGCATGCCTTTTTCGCGCCTCACGTCCACGCCGGTCAGCCGCATCTCCATGCCCGCCCCGAGCGTTTCGATCACGCTTCTGCGGCGCGCGTTGAGCGTCTCCATATCCGGGAACACGTTCTGCAAGCAGACTTTTGCCGGTATGCAGCCCGTATGCAGACAGACGCCGCCGACCGGACGCGGGTCAAGCAGCGCGGTACGCAGACCCTTCCGCACAGCGAGCTGCGCCGCCGCCGCGCCTGCCGCGCCTGCGCCGAGAATCACGAGATCGTACGTCATATCGGTTTTGCCGTTTGCAGCAGATAGCGTTCCGCTTCGGCGCACCAGAGATCGTTGTGCTCGTGACAGATCGCGTGCAGCTCACGGAACATCGGATCGGTTTTTCCCTTTTCCGCAAAATCCGCGATCGCCGTCAGCGGCAGAGAAATGCCGGTATAGATCAGCTTCTTTCCGCCGGGGATCTGCGGCAGGCGGCGCGTCGTTTCGACCACGCAGTCGAGTCCGCCGATGTGCGTCACGAGCGCAGCGGGATGCAGCGTGCCTTCGCTGATGAGTTCGAGCGCCCTGCGCATGTCGTCCGCGTTGCCGCCGGACGTACCGACGACGTGCGTGCCCGCGTAATGCACGTTGTAGAAGTTGAACTGCGCCGAAAAGCTCGGATCGGTCGGGCCCGCAAAGAAGTTGATGCAGCCGTCGTTCGCAAGGATCTTGTCGGCAGAGCCGACGAGCGAGGAATTCGGCGCGAGGACGAACACGTCGTCATACCCTTCCGGCGCAATGCGGCGCATCAGGTCGGTCGTGTCGATGTTCCACGTATTCTCATACCGCAGCGTCACGCCGTTTTCCGCGGCTTCCTCCACGGTCAGGATGGATGCGGCGCGCTGCAGCCGCGCGGCGTTGATGTCCGTCACGACCAGCAGCTCCGGTTTGCGCGGGCCATGGACGGCGTAGTCGATCACCGCAAGACCCATCGGCCCGGCGCCCGCCAGGATCGCCATCCTGCCGCCTTCGCGGATGCCCATATCGTGCACGTACGTTCCGCGCTTGGTGTGGTACGACGCGTTGAACGCGCCCACGACGCAGGAATAGGGTTCGGTCAGCGATCCCTTGAACATCGCGTCGCCCGAGTACGGCAGCAGGCAGTCCATCAGCATCACCTCATTCGGGATGATGACGGCCGTCGCATCGCCGCCGATATAGGCGTAGGAATATCCGGGCGCGTCGAGCGAGCCTTTGTAATTGAGCGCGGGCTGGATCACGAACCTTTCGCCCGGCTTATAACGATCCGCCCATTTTGCGCCCACCTGAAGCAGCTCGCCGCAGAACTCGTGACCGATCATGACAGGATTCTGCGAGACGTTGTCGGGCACGCGTTTATGCTCGGCGCCCTGCTTCGCCGCCTTGTAGGAGGACATACAGATGCTGTCGGAGATCACCCGCGCCAGGATCTCGTCGTCCCGGATTGGCGGGAGCTCGAACTGCTCGAGCCGAAGATCGTTCTTGCCGTAGAGCCGTACTGCCTTGGTATTCATCGTAATCACCTTTAGAAATCAATAAACTGCTGCATCAGCCCCGTGCCGTTCTCGATGAAAACGCCCGTCGCCTTTGCCGTCTCTTCGTTGATCGTTTCGACGCCGGGCTGCGGGTTGCGGCTCGAAAACATCAGATACGGCACCGGATCGCTCGCGTGCGTCATGGTCACGATCGGCGTGGGATGGTCGGGCAGCAGCAGCACCTTGTAGTCGCCCTGCTTCTCGAGGTAGTCGAGGATCGTCGGCAGCACGATGGAGTCGATCAGCTCGATGGAACGCACCTTGTTTTCCGGTTCGTTGCGATGACCGCACTCGTCCGGCGCTTCAAAATGCAGATAGACGAGATCCTGTCCGCTCTGCCACTCGGCAACCGCCGTCTCGGCCTTGCCCTTGAAGTTCGTGTCGATGTAGCCGGTCGCGCCGGGCACCTTCGGCGTGTGCATTCCCGCCAAAAAGCCGATGCCGCCCAGAAGATCGACCGCCGAAATGATCGTTCCCTTCAGGCCGTACAGATCCTCGAACGACGGCAGCGCCGTGCACGTGCCCTCGCCCCAGAACCAGATCGCGTTGGCCGGGCGCTTGCCGGCTGCGATACGCGCCCGGTTGACCGGGTGATCGCGCAGCAGCTCGCAGCTCTCGCGCATCATGGCGATCAGCGGCGCGGCGTTCGGCGAGTCGGACAGATACTCCCCGATCACGCGGCCGGAGATGTCGTGCGGAGGCGTCATTTTGCCCAGATCCATCGTGCCGTGGTGCACCATCAGGCAATGGCGGTAGCTCACGCCCGCGTAGAAATCGTATTTTTCATTTGCAAAGTGCTCGCGCACCGTTGCGATGATCTGATGCGCTTCTTCGGTGCTGATGTCGCCGGCGGAATAGTCCACCATCGTCTTGTCTTCGTAGTTCGGCTCGTCGCTGAGCGTCACGAGATTGCAGCGCAGCGCCACGTCGTCCTCTTTCATCTGCACGCCGAGATTTGCCGCCTCGAGCGGAGAACGACCCTTGTGGTATTTCTTCGGGTCGAAGCCCAGAACGCTCATGTTCGCCACGTCGCTGCCGGGCTTGAGTCCCTGTGCGACCGTGCGCACCAGACCGACCTGCGCCTTCTGCGCGAGCGCGTCAATGTGCGGTTTGTCTGCAACCATCATCGGCGTTTTTCCGCCGAGCGCCGGCACGGGATAGTCCGCCATGCCGTCGCAAAGCACAACTGCGTATTTCATGATTCTTCCTTTCCGTTATTCCGTCACAGGCAGCAAAGCCTCCGCCTGCTGACGCATAAACTGCGGATATTTTTCATTTGTTTCGATCGTCGGCTGTTCCTTCGAGCGGAAGAGCCAAAGGACAAATTCCTCGTTCTCATACGGGAAGTCAAAATGCATCAGATCGCGGATAAACCAGGTCTCCTCGGGGAACGCGCACGTCGACGCATCGACAAGTCCGTCCGCGGAAATATGATCGTGGCCGTCCTCGACCGACTGCACGTGCGAGAGCGGAAGCTTTTCGCCGAACGGCGCGCAGACCGCGCCGATGCTCGAGTTCGCGGTCGTGATCAGAATATCCGACTGCATCGTATGTTCATAGCTCAGCGGCATACTCGAGATGCCGTAGCCGCTGACGATCGCCAGCTTCATGCCGTTCTCCTGCGCCGCGCGCAGCAGGTCGACAAGCTGCGTCTGTACGCCGTAATGATAACGGTCGATCTTGCGGATCAGTTCGGTATACTGCGTGTCCGAGCCGAACGAATACGCTTTGGCACGCTCGTAATACTGATCCGAAACGAAGCCCCACAGTCCCGGCATGTGCGCAAACGTCGGACGCAGGAACATGCGGAACACCCGGTCAAACTGGAAGTCCAGCGCCGGCTGCAGACGGCGAAGGATCAGATGGATCACGTGCAGCTTGCCGAGGACGCTCACGGTCTTCTTCAGCTTTGCGTCCGTCAGCATCGGCAGCGAAAGCAGAAATTCCGTCGTCTCGTCGCCCTTGTTGCCGATCTTCGCCTCGCCGCTGAGCAGCGAGCCCATGATCGATACGCCCCCGAATGCAGGCGCAAGGAAAACGACCGTGTCGATCTCGTCGCTGCCGTACAATGCAAGATACGACGCAAAGATGATGCTGCCCATGCTGTGGCACATGAAGGATACCTTGGCGTGTCCGGTCACGCGCTTGACGTGCTGCACAAACTCGTGCAGCTGCTGCGCAGACTCCATCGGATCGACGCGCCAGTCGTACGGGAAGTCGTACGTCCGCAGCTTATCGGCTTTATGGTAGTCGGTCGTCGGATATCCCACGTCCAGCACGTTCGAGGTATGGATCGGAACGCCCGTCTCGTCACACGGCAGCAGCGCAAACAAACGCTCCGCCGCCTGCATGGCAAGATCGGCAAAGGCACGGTAGAAGCCGCCCAGCAGTGCGAGCGCCGCAAAAACGATCTGCGGCATCACCGGCTTGAAATCTTCTGACTCCGGCGGATATATCTTTTCGTTCGTCTGGGATTCAAAGAGCGGCGCGCCGAACCCGCGCACGTAGATCACAGGCGTGCGATCGCAAGTGCACGTCTTCGCGGCGAACGCCGTCGACGACAACGTGAACGCCATGCAGAACACCAAGAGGATACTGATTACTTTTTTCATTGGTAACTCTCCTTCTTCTTTCGGTTTTGCGCAATATGTAAACATAGTTTTGCCAACAGATAAAAGCACAGACCGCCCGCGGCACAGCCGAGTGCGTCCACGAAAACGTCGAACACGCGGCACGCGCGTTCCGGAACGAACAGCTGGTGCACCTCGTCGGTGACCGCATATACGATGCTGATCACGAACGGAAGTACGGGCGACAGCCGGTTATGCGACCGCGTGCGGAACAGCGCATGGTACACAAAAAACATCAGCGCCGCGAAAATGAAAAAGTGGGCAAATTTGCGGAATACGTTGTGCCCCTGCTCGCCGAACAGAAACGTCAGGATGCGCGCAAACGGACCCATGACCTCGCTGCTGACGTCGGCAGACTCCGCGCCCGTCTGCGCCGAAAACATGAATATGCTCACGGCACACGCCGCGACAAGCGCCCAGGAAAGGATCAATACGATCGTTCGTTTCATACTCAATCCGTCTTTCTCGCGCGCACAAAGCTGATGGCCTCGCCGCACGGCGTCAGGTCGATGTCCTCGCTGCCGGAATAAAACGCCACGCAGCTCGCATCGTCAAAAACGGGATAGAAAACGCCCGTACGGATCAGATACGATTCCGCCTGCTTGCAGCAGGATGCGGCAGCACCCGCGTTCGGTGCGGACAGCGCTGCCTGCATATAGCCCGTAAAGTCCGTGCCCTCCGTGCCGAAGCTGCCGCCGTTCGCGGTTTCAAACGCGTACAGGCACTGTACGGCTGAGCTGGAGGCGGCGCGCACGGGCAGGAATGCGATCTGATACGCTCCGCTCTGCTGCGCCTTCTGCAGCTCTTCCTCGGTACACACCGAGGTGGATGCCGCGATCGTCACGCCGAACAGCTTCTGCCAGTGCTGCAGAATACGGCGCAATCCCGTCTCGTATTCCGCGGTGCACAGGATCTGCAGCGTCACCGTGGACTGCTCGAGCTCCTTGAGCGCAAACTGCATATACAGCAGCGCACGCTCGTCATTCTCCTCGGGGAAGTCCGCCGTTCCAGCCGCTTCCCGGTAATTCTCGCCGCTGACGCGGCAGCCGGACGGCAGGATGCCCCGGGCGGCGGTCCTGTCGGGCATTTCAAACGTCGATGCGGAAAACGCGCTGCAAAGCGCCATGCGCAGATAGGTATTGGACAGGACGGGGTCCGTACAGTTGAACGCCAAGCCCCAGACGGTATTCTGCAGGTACTGCACCCGGACGTCGGACGACAGATCTGCGATATACTCCGGTTCGATCGGCGCTGCGTCGTACGTGCCGTCGCTGACCCGTCTGGCGTAGCCGCTGCGGTCTGCGTTGAAAACCAGCGATACCGCAGACGGCACGACGGCGTATTCGCCGACGTAATCGGGGTTGCGCCAGAGCGAGAGATTCGTCTCCACGTTCCAGCGGTGCAGATAGAACGGGCCGTTGCACATCGTGTACTTGAGACCCAGTCCGTACTTGCCCTTGGTCGATTCAAAGAAAAAGCGATTGCACGGCGCGCAGATCGGCTGTGCAAGCAGCGTCAGCAGATCCGAGCTCGGTTTTTCCAGCTCGATCACGAGCGTCTGCGCGCAGACTGCGCGCAAGCCCAGCTCCAGCCTCGTCAGCTTGCCTTCATGCACGGCGCGGGCGTTGCGGATGGCATAGAGCGTATCCGCGCCCGGCGTTTTGGTCACGGCTGAAAAAATGCGCTGGAATGCGAAAACGAAATCCTCTGCCGTCACCGGCAGCTCCAGATTTTTTTCGCAGTCCTTTCCGTAGATCTCTTTGAAATTGGCGATGATATGCCACCGCGCTTCGGGCCGGAGATGGAACGTATACGTCATGCCGTCCTGCGATGCGTCCATACTCTGCGCCACGCCCGGACGGATCGTGCCGTCCGCGCCCATGCGCACCAGGCCCTCATACAGACTGCCGACCGCGATTGCCGTATCGGCATCGCCGCAGATCTGCGGGTCGAGGCTTTTCGGCTCGGACGAGAGCGGGTAAAAGAAGGAACGATCCGCCGATTTGTCTCCGCCGCACGCGGCAAGGCCGAACAGCAGCACAAGACAAAGCAGCCCCGCGATCCATCGTTTCATAGTCTTCTCTCCAAATCACGAATTTTCCTGCATCCATTTGGCAAGCTGATCCGCCAGCGCGGAGCTGCCCGCCGACTCCTTCGGCTGGTTCTGCAGGTATTTCTGTACGTCGCGCTTGCCGGCGCCCTTCTGCTCGCGGCGCTTCTCGAAATCCGCAAGCCTCTCCCGGTAGCCGCACACGCAGGTGAACGTCTGCTTGTCGCCTTCGCCGCGCAGCTCCAGCTTCTTGTGGCAGTTCGGACAGCGGGCGTTCGTGGTGCGCGAAACGCTCCTGCGATAACCGCACGCACGATCCGGACAAACGAGCATGCGCCCGTGCTTGCCCTGCACGTCCAGAAGGAAGCTGCCGCAATCCGGGCATTTCTCACGCGTCACGTTGTCGTGCACGAATTTTGCATCCGATGCGATCACCGCCGAAACGAGCTGCGTCGCGTAGGTGCGCATCTCGTCGACGAACGCGTCCTCGCGCACGATTCCCTTGGCGATACCCTGCAGCTGCTCCTCCCATTTCGCCGTCAGCGCGGCGCTCTTGAGGTCGGAGGGCACGATCCGCACGAGCTGTCTGCCCTTTTTCGTGGGAAAGATCTCCTTGCCCCTGCGCTCGATACAGAAGGAATCGAACAGTTTTTCGATAATGTCCGCGCGCGTCGCCGGCGTGCCCAGTCCGCTCGTCTGCGAGAGGACGGAGCGCAGCTTGCTGTCCTGCACCTGCGATACGGGATTTTCCATCGCGGTCAAAAGCGTCGCCTCGTTATACCGCGCGGGCGGTTTCGTCTTGCCCTCCCGTACGCGGGCGGAACGCACGAACAGCGTCTGTCCCTGCGACAGAGGCGGAAGCTCCTGCGCGCGGTTCTCCTCCTCCGCGTCGTCCTCCTCGATCATGCCGTACAGCGTTTTCCAGCCCGCCGTGCGGGTGGTCGTGCCGGTCGCGGAAAACGTCTGCTTCTCGATCTGCAGCGTGAGCTTGACTTCCTCGTATTCGTAAGCGGGCGAGAGCACCGCAAGAAAGCGTTTGACGACCAGATCGTAAATGTTGCGCTCCTCATGCGAGAGCGCGGACAGATTTACGTACTGCTCGGTCGGAATGATCGCGTGGTGATCGGTCACCTTGTCGTCGTTGACGATATACTTCGTCGACAGCGGCTTTGTGCGCAGCAGCTTCTGCGCCGCTTCCTTGTACGGTCCGACGGAAACGGCACGCAGCCGCTCCGGGATCGTTGCCGCCACGTCCTTGGTGATATAGCGCGAATCCGTGCGCGGATACGTCAGCAGCTTGTGCGTTTCATAAAGGCTCTGCATCAGGGAAAGCGTCTGCTTGGCGGAATACGCGTATTTGCGATTGGCGTCGCGCTGCAGCTCCGTCAGGTCGTATGCCGCGGGCGGCGCTTTATGCTTATAAGCGCGCTGCACGGAAACGAGGGTCGCTTTTTTGTTCTGCACGCTTTCGCAGATGCGCTGCGCGGCCTGCGCATCGCTCATGCGCGAATTACCGCTCTTGTCACGGTATACGGCGCGGAAGCCGTCAAAGTCAGCCCAGACGGTGTAATACGGCTTCGGCACGAATTTTTCAATCTCCTCCTCACGCTGCACGATCAGCGACAGCGTCGGCGTCTGCACGCGTCCGGCGGAGAGCTGCGCGTTGTACTTGCACGTGAGCGCGCGCGTGACGTTGAGCCCCACGAGCCAGTCGGCTTCGCTTCGCGCACGCGCGGAACGGAACAGCGCATCATACTGCGATGCGGGCTTGAGGTTGGCGAAGCCCTCGCGGATGGACGCGTCCGTCTGCGACGAGATCCAAAGCCGCTTCGTCGTCCCCTTCCAGCCGGCTTTCATCAGGATCCACCGCGCCACCAGCTCGCCCTCGCGTCCCGCGTCCGTGGCGATAACCAGCTCGTCAACGTCAGAACGGTGCAGCAGCGCGGAGACAGCCTTGAACTGTCCGGACGTCTGCTTGATGACGACGAGCTGCATCTTTTTCGGCAGCATGGGGAGATCCTCCATGCGCCACGTCTGATACTTTTTATCGTAAGCCTCCGGGTCAGCCAGCGTCACCAGATGGCCGAGCGCCCACGTCACGATGTACTTCGTGCCGATGATGCAGCCGTTGCCGTTCTGCCGGCAGCCCAGCACGCGCGCGATGTCCCGCGCGACCGAAGGCTTTTCCGTCAATACCAATGTTTTTCCCATTTCGTACCTCTGTTTATTCGGATTCATCCGACGCGGCAGTCGGAAACTGCAGCACAGCCGTCAGCGTGTCGTGCGACAGATGCTCGACCATCGTGCCGCCCTGCAGTATCGTGAACACCTTTGCGGAAGACAGTCCCATGCCGGACAGCTCGCGGATCTGCTGCCGCGCTTCGGCGCGCACCGTGCAGCGGAAGGAGATGACCGCCTTGTCCCCCGCGCGTCCGGTACGCAGAAACAGGCGCGTTCCCGGCACGGCATTCTCCAGCATGACCGACAGGATCCCCTCAAACACGTACCACATATACTGGCCGTCTGTTTTGATCAGCACCGGCGCATCCGGCTGCTCCGTCACAGGCTCGACGCCCTTTTCCGAAAACAGCGCGTAGAACTCGCCCACCGCCTGCGAGAGCATCATGCCCGCATCCGTCGGCACCGGCTCGAGCGGCAGATTGCCTGTCGCCGCCTTGGAGATCAGGATCATATCCTCGATCGTTTTTTTCAGCTCCTGTGAAAGGGACAGAATATGACGGATGCTCGCGTGTGCCTCGGATTCGGTCAGCGTTCCGGCTTCGAGCATGCGCACGTTTTGCGCGACGTCGTTCAGCGGGCTGCGCAGTCCGTGCGAAACGCTGTGGATCAATTCCGTGCTGAAGCTCTCGTTGACGTATCGTTTTTCCGTTTCCGCGCTTGCGCTGCGGCTGAGGAAATTGACGTTTTCCGCGTGCTTGCGGCCGGAATCCGACAAGCCGTCCGTCTGTACGTACCCGCGTTTATCCGCCGCGATCCGGCGTGTCTGCGGGATATAGACGCTCATATCCTTCCACACGACGTACAGCAGCAAAGCCATCGTCAGGGTGAACGCACCGTCCGCCGCAAAATAGATCCACGACCGGATCTGCTTAAAAATCAGGAACAAGGCAAGATACAGCACGAGCTCGAGCGCGACCGAGACGGTCAGCACCGTGCGCGCACGCTGGCCGAAGCTGCGCGCGGCGAACGTGCGGTACAGGATCGAGCGCCGCCACCAAAGCGGACGGTGCACGCGAACGCCGATCGTCGTCAGCAGCATCTGCAGAAGCACCGCCAACACGGTCAGCAGCAGGAAGAACGCATACAGTGTCGGCTGGATATCCGCGCCGGAGAAAACCTGCGAAAGATCAGACAAAACGGCTGTCTGGCGACGCAGAAACACGATACACAGCGCGCCGAACGCCGCCCAGAACGGAACGAGAATATACAGCGGGATCTGATCCAGATCACGCTCGCGCACGAACGCGCCCCGTCCCGCCGCGGAAAACAGCAGGAACGCAAACACACATTCGGTCGCCGCAAGCAGGATCATCAGCGCAAGCACGGCATATTTCAGCGTGTTGGCGTAGCGGAAAAAGCGGGATACGCGCAGGTAATCGTCGTTTGCCGTCAGCGTCTTTTTCAAATGTCCCTCAAACGTCAGCGTATCCGTCCGACGGATCAGCGTAGCGTTTTCACCGCTGTCGAAAAACTCCGCCGCCTTGGGATAATAGCTGCGCCCGCTCTCGGCCTGGTAATTGCTGAAGATCACGCGGCCGTTTTCGCGGAAAAAGAAGAAGAAGTTGCTGTTTTCCTCGCGGAAATCCGCCGAGAGCGCCGCCAGCGCATCGCTCTGCGTCTGCTCGGCAGAAATATCCAGCAGATGGTAGTGAAAGTACAGCAGCGCTTTGTGGCTGCTCTCGACCATAAGGCGGTCGGTCACTTCATTCTGCAGAGTCTCGGCGCCCGTTGCATAAAACCCGTTGCCGCGCAGGAAGGAAAAGCTCTGTGCGGCACAGATCAGGAATACCGTATTCAGTATGAAAAGAAGGCCGAATACCGTCCGAAGCGTCCGGCTGCCGGCGATCCTTTTGGTTAGCGAAACGCTGCCGCGCACGGTTATCCCTCCTCCTTTACGATTTGCGGAACAGGATCTGCGCGGTGAAGACGTCGCCCTCGGTGTGCAGCCAGAGCCTGCCGCCCTGCAGATGCATCAGAGACTGCGCAATGGACAGTCCCAGTCCGCTGCCGTCCGTATGCCGCGCACCGTCCTCACGCACAAAGCGCTCCATCAGCTCCTCGCCGGACAGCGTCATCGGCTTGGCCGCCCGGTTGCGGAAGACGGCCGCCACGCTGGATCTGCCGTCCACGACGGCGATCTGCACCTCGGTGCCTGAGCGCGCGTATTTGCAGATGTTGTTCATGAGATTGTCCGTCACCCGCTGCAGCAGGCGCGGATCCGCCGTCACGAAAACAGGCTCCGCAGGCAGAAGAAACCGGAGCGTCACGTCCCGCTTCTGCAGACGTTCCTCAAACGCCTGCGCGGACACGTGCACCAGAGAGCACAGATCCAGCACGGTCGTCTGCACCGCCACGTTGCCGCTCACGGCGTCGGAAACTTCGGTCAGATCTTCGACGAGCTTCTGCAGTCGGTCGGAGTGGCGCTGCAGCACTTCGATATACTTCGCGCGCTCCTCCTGCGTAAGATCCTCGCCCTCAAGCAGCTGCGCGTAACTGATGATCGAAGTCAGCGGCGTCTTGATATCGTGAGAAAGATTGGTAATCAGCTCCGCCTTGAAGCGGCTGCTCTGCACGTACTCGTCCGCGGAATCGCTGATGCGGCGGACGATGGCATCCACGTCGGCACCGTGCGCGCGCAGCGTCGCGAAATCCCCCGGACGGGAAGCCGGATCGGACAGATCCCCCTGCACAAACTGCGCGGTTCTGTCCATCAATGCGCGAAGCTGCCGCAGCATGCGGTAGACGACGGGCAGCGTAACCAGCTTTTCCAGAAGCAGAAACAGGATCACCCAGCGCGTATACGTCGTCAGGTAAACCGCGATCGCCGCGCCCTTGACGATCTGCATCACGACGAGATACAGGAGCATCCGCCGCGGAAACGGCGCCTGAACGAACCGGCGGAAAGAGAACACGTACCGGATCCCTCCGCGCCGAAGGCTGAAAACGAGCAGCATCAAAAAAACGAGCAGCAGCGCAAACATGCCTGTCATGCAGGCAGGCCGCAGCAGCAAGCGGTACTCGCCGGTACCCGTGCGCAGATAGCTGCGCAGCATTTCCAGCTCGCGGATACCGCCGGACAGAAGTCTGCCGAACAGAACGAGCGCAGGCAGCACGCAGCACGCATACAGGTCGGGCGGCAGCGCGTTGAACAAACGATCCGCGCCCTTCGGCCGCTTGGCCTCGCGCAGCACGCCGTGCAGGACGAGCGCGCAGAAAAACAGCGTCGCAGCCGAAAAAATCACGCCGACCGACCAGAAAACGTCCTCCAGCGCTGCGCCGGTCTGCACGAGAGACAGTGCGCGCCGGAACACATCGTCCGCCTGCAGGTCGCTGCACAGTACGCACACGACCTCCACCAGCTCGGTGCGCAGCAGACGGTCCTCATCGGCAGCGGAAACCTCCACGACGATAATCTTTGTCTGGGCAAACATCGCCTTCTCGCCGCCGAACGTCTGCAGGATCACGTTTCCGTCGGCGTCGCGCGCTGAAAACCGGAAGTTCGTGTTTTCCGGCCGGAACTGCGGCGGACAGGCGACCTGCACCTTTCCCCCGGACTCGAAATACGGCCGCAGCGCCTGCGAGAGCTCGCGCATATTGTCGTCGAACAAGCCGCTGATAAGCGCCTCGCGTCCCGCCGAATCCCCGGCGGCACAGCCGTAGGTCTGCTGCATGTGCCGCAGTGTAAGCGAAGTCGCCGCGCAAAAGAAGAAAAGGACAGCCAGAACCGCGCAGCTCCACTGAACCGCACTTTTCTCTGCCGCCGTTTTCATTCTGTTTACCTCTTTTCCATCTTATATCCGTGGCCGAAACGCACGCGGATATACGTCGGTTTGGCAGGATCGAATTCGATCTTTTCCCGCAGATGATGGATATGTACGGCTACGGTGTTTTCCGCGCCGTAAGGTTCCTCGTGTTTGACGCGGCGGAATATCTCCGTCAGCGGAAAGACCTCGCCGATATGCGTCATAAACAAATGCAGAATATCGTACTCCGTACGCGTCAGATGCACTTCCTCACCA
>JAEEGL010198987.1_pt1 | contig 17285 bp, 22 predicted proteins | sample 9134231 | NCBI WGS metagenome assembly JAEEGL01 (sample SAMN16246548, study PRJNA631951) | gut metagenome | biome: gut microbiome; feature: rumen; material: fiber-attached | host: Bos | place: Iran: Karaj | collected 2018-10
AGGCATATGCAAAACAGCTTCATCGGCAGGCGACAGCGAAGAGGAAGACCATCAGGATGCAACGGACGTGCTACCGGCTGAACACCCTAGGGATCCCGAACGCGCAGAGGCCGCTCGAATCCGCAGAGGGGGTGGCCTGAATGCAGGACTGGCAGATCGCTGTCCTGAACAGCGAGGACCTGAGGGTGGACCAGGACCAGTACACCGGATACAGGCTGGTGATCAGGAGGACTGACAGGGAGCACAGAATGGGGATACCCGCGATCGTCGCGACCGTCAGGAAGTCGAAGAGGAAGCCGGTCATCATGTGCCCGGACGAGCCCTTCAGAGGAATGTTCGCGGACAGGAAGGAGGTCTTGGACATCCTGATGAGCACGCCGGAGTACGAGGAGTACACGGTGTGGATGGCCGAGGCGAAATGAACGGGGTGATCTGAATGAAGAACATCACCCCACAGACGAAGATCAACGACTGGCTTGTGAGGAACGGATACAAACCTGTCGAGAAGGATGCGGAGATACACGACTGCTACCTCTGCCTTCTGCACAACGGAAGGCTGGAGGACCTTCTGGGGGATGTCAGCGGAAGGATGGCCGCGATCATCAGGGCGATCGTTGAAGCGGAGGATGCCCCGGGAGTCACCGAGAGGAGGATCCAGGCATGGGTCGACACCATATACGGGGAGGTGGCCTGAATGGGGAACAGAGCGGTGATCACCACGGAGGAGAACTTCGAGAAAAGGTCCGGACTCGGGATCTACCTGCACTGGAACGGAGGAAGGGACTCCGTTCAGGGATTCCTGGAGTACTGCAGGCTGAGGGCCTTCAGGAGGCCTGAGAACGACGATTACGGATGGGCAAGGCTCACGCAGGTGATCGGGAACTTCATGGGAGCCGACGGATGCTCAGTCGGTATCGATGACGTCAAGTGCCTGGACATGGACAACGGCGACAACGGAGTATACCTGATCAAGGACTGGAAGATAGTCGGAAGAAGGTTCTACGACTCCACATGGGAGCAGGACGAGTACGGACTGTGCGAGTTCCTGCACTATCTGGACAAGGAGCAGCCCGAGAATCAGCAGCTCGGCGGGGATATGATCGACTGTCTGATGCACCACGGGAAGACGATCTCCGACGTCTGTTGGAACTACTCCTATGAGATGAACAAAAGGAAAGAGGAAGGGATGGGATGCACCGGATTCAAGATCGGATCGTACTACTCTCTGAACGAGAGACAGCCTGACCAGATCATAAGAGTGGTTGAGAAACCGTACATGGAGCTCATCGTCGAGAAGAATGGGGAGGAGATGACCTTCCCCAGATTCCAGTGGAGGGATGGAAGGGAGTCGATACTGATTCCGGACGAGATGAGAGGACACATCTCCATCGATTCCACCAAGGAGGTGATCGCGTGAGCCTGTTCGAAACCGGCACCGTGGTCATGACCTGCGGTATCAGGGATATGATATGCGCAGACGAGCACGCCCAGGAGGTCGTACAGGATTGTCTTGAAAGGCACTGCAGGGGCGACTGGGGAGACCTGTGCGAGGATGACAAGGCGATGAACGACGAGTCGTTGGAAGCCGAGAGGAACGGCGACTGGACGGACAGCCTGGTCAGCAGCTACGAGACCGACGTCGGGAAGATCTACGTCATAACCGAGTGCGACAGGTCAGCGACCACGATACTCCTTCCGGAGGAGTACTGAAACCGATTAGGGGGCCGGAAGGCCCCTTTACATTATTCTGGTGATAGTATGGTTACTGCAAAGCAGTTCACATTGTTCTCGTTCGAGGACGAACCGGTCTCTTCGGAACCCGTATGGCTTGAAAGTTATGACGGAAGCCATCAGGAGATCTATCGGATGGATGCAGAGGCCCTAATCGAGGATCTGAACAGGATGCCTTCTGGGAAAGGGTCCTGGCTGAGATGCCTGGAGGTGGACCATTCGAGATCGTATGAGGAACAGTTCAAGGACTGGGATGCCTGCATCTGGCAGCATAATGGGATCGGACTGAAGAAGATGGTCAGGAGCGACGGCGGAGTCATGGATTGCATCGACCCGCATCCCTACAGATGGCATTACATGGATGGGAAGCTGATACGTCCGTGGAAGTATGAGTCTATAATGGATGCCTGGATCGATGGGGATGAGTTGCATCTGAGGATGGATTCCGGGGAATATCTTGCCTATATCGTTCCGGATTCGGAGATCCCCAGGTATGACAACCATCCTTACAGACCTGATTACGATCTCGAGCATTTCGCCATCGAATGCTACCGTCACGGGATACCGAGGGATATGATGGCCTGGAGGAAGGAGTACCTGTACGGTACGCCGGGACTGAGGCCGTTCTCCCGTAACATGTCGGTGGAGGATGCGAAGAAGATGAGCCTGACGGGGGAGATACTTGATGGGTTGGTTCCGAATGAGCAGTTCAATCAGATATGCGATTGTGCGGAGAGGATCGGGATCGTTCTGAAATTGTCGTACGATGTTCCTGCGCTGAGGAACCTTGCAATGTATCCTGCGGAGGAGAACTGCAGAACATGCCTGAAGAGAAGATCTCCGAACACGGGGAGGGATTCGGAATGCTGGAAGAAAGGGAATCAGACTTGTTGCAACAACTATATTTGGAATAGAAAAACACAATAAAGAACACTCTAAAGAAACATCAAAAAGTAACAAAGATCATTTTTTTAATATGACTTCATTGAAAGCGTCAAAATAACGCTGTTTATGAATATAGTGAAAATGATAAAAATCAAGAATATCTTTCGAAATATCCTCATCTGTAGGCAAATCAGAATACAAATATTCCTTAAAAAATAAGACCGCTTCCTTATAGTGATGAGGATCTGGATTAATGTGTATATGATCTGAATCCAAATTATAAGATATATCCAGATTATTAAGAAATAATTGTTTTATAGCACTTATTTCACGTGGTTTCTTTGAACCTACAGCCAACATATATGTAAGATAAAAAGAAGGACAATCTCTAGGAAATAAAAAACACGGATAAACACCTTTAGAAGGCGAATATAAAGATCCCTTACGATTAACATCGTCTAAAATACAAACATAGGCCGTACCAGCCCAAACACCTGATGAACCAGATCTACCTATTATTTTGATATTGTCAATTTCATACGAATTAAAGATACTGGTGATAATTGCTGGTATGTTTTTTTCAATTACCTTAAACAAGTTATTATGTCCATTCCATTTCTCTTGACGATCAATAGAACCGTTATCAAGAATATACTGAAAGCACTCACTTAAACTATCTTCCAATGACATGGTATCTAGTAATTGATAGAAACAGCATCACTCAGATTCAAAAACCATTGTAATCGCTGAATGATAGCCTATATAATGCCATCTCAAATGAAATCCCATTATCTTTACATATCTTTTCTAATTGTTCAACTACCGAGTCTTCTGGAACAGGAATAGACCCTCTATCATCCATTACCTCTTTTATGACAGAAGGAAGTACTTTACAGATCTTATAGAAACCATTTGGATCTCCTGTAACAATTTCGTAGAAGTGATCCATACTGACTCTGCGAATACGATTATGATCACATTTTTTACCATTAACAGAAATCGTCCAATTAATATTCTGAGTATTTTTAGCAATAGTCTCAACTAAGAAACATGCACAATCGTCATCTTCCAATATCTGATCTTGCATCGAGATGTAGATCTTTTGAGAACTGGCAGAATTCATAGTATTATGTTTATTCTTTACCTCAGCATAAATTGTGGAAACCTTATCGCCAGAAGGCAATGTTACACCAGAAGGAGGTCTGAATATTACATCCCAACCTTCTTCCGGAACTTGACAGTACTTAAAGTGATTGAAAATATTCTGATGAAAATAACCAATATCGTTATCAGTCGATTTATCACGTTGACGGAATATTTCGTTATCAATTATTTGACTCCAATCGTCGTCATAAACATACTTATCAACTATTAGTTTAATAGGATCAATAATATTGCGATTAAATTCATTGATATCATACGATTTTAACTTCTGACAATAATTTACTATTACTTCACGGACATAACTTTTGAATGTATCGTGCGAAATAAAATCAATATCCCAATCCATTTTCTAACCCCTTACGAATTTCTTTTGCTATGAGATAAGCAAGATTTACAGGAACTGCATTACCGATTTGCTTATATTGAGAACCAACGGATCCACTAAAAGACCACGTATCAGGAAAAGACTGTATACGAGCATTTTCCCTAGTGGTAAAAGGTCTAGGCTCATCTGGATGACAACGATCAGTCTGTTTTTGAGCCGGAGATGTTAAAACAGTCAAAGAAGGCTCATCATAACTGATCTTACGTAAAATGCCAGTCCTGCCACCACCGTTATACCAAGATCCTTTCATGTATTCTTTCGCTACCTCCTCAGGTAAATCGCGCCAATACCCTCCAGGAGGAACCATAGAAATGATATCACGTTTTGATTTACTATATTGAATCCCAATGCTATCAGGAACATCTTTTAAAACATCACGTAAAACAAGCTTAGGCTCTATTTTCTTCGGAAATTCAATATGAACTTTATCCGCCAAGTCATTACGAACACCGATAGTGATAAAACGTTCCCTCTTTTGAGCAACACCGTAATCCCATGCATTTAAAACGTCATTAATGATGGAATAACCACAATCAGCAAAAACAGTCTTCATTAAAGCATAAGTTTTCCCACCATCATGTGATTTCAGACCCCTCACATTCTCAAAAAGAAAAACTTTAGGTTGTAATTTATCTAAAAATAATGCAAAATGATAAAACAAAGTACCTCTAGTGTCATTCAATCCCAATCTTTTTCCTGCATAAGAAAAGGCCTGACAGGGAGCACCACCAGAAAGTAAATCTAGCTGACCTTTACCAATATGGAAGTATTCACAAAGGTCTAAACAGGATATATTTGCTATATCGTCATTTATCACATTCCAATTAGGACGATTTGTTTTTAGAGTATTTGCAGCGTCCTTATCGAATTCAATAAGGCCGATGTTGTTAAAACCAGCATACTCTATTCCAAGAGCAAGACCTCCTGCTCCTGCAAAAAGCTCCAAATCAGTTAAATCTGATTTTTCTAGTGAATCCGATTCATAAGTGAACATGCTGAAATGACCATCCCTAAGCAGTTGAGCGACTATTCTTTATTATAATTATGATAAAAATATTCTTCTAAAAACGTTTTCAGAAAAAGCTGGGTCACTATATAGAGTACTTATGGGTGCGCCCCTGTGAGCCAAGATGCGACTGGTGAAAGCCAGACATTTAGAGTGCCTCGGTGAAGAACAGCACCCCCGGAGAATCGCGGATCTCGTAGAAGGGGTTATCGACGTCGAAGCCGGCCTGCCTGGACTTTAGGATTTTGTAAGGGAAGCGGTACACGACCGCCTCCTCTCCGTAGAACTTAGCTAAGACGCAACCGTTGTCTGTGACTCTTACATCGATCGGAACCGCGTCGTTCATGAGGTGAAGACGGCGGGCATCGACTAATAAAGTAGCGATCACAGAGGACGCTAGGGAAGGCGATCCTTTGGATGCGAGCCGATACGCGATGTCGCACATTATCCAATCGGATAATCAAAAGATTGACAGAAAAAAGCAGATCAATCATCGTCGTTACCATTGATTTTTCTACTGAAGACCTCCTTGTACAGGAATTCATCCTCTTCATCGGTCAGATTGAAGCTGTAATCAACGGAATAGAGGCCTGCGCTATTTTGATGATGGACGTTGTTCAGCTTCATCCGGAACCATCTGAAGTATAGGGCGCCTATAGTGACGCCCATCATCGAGCCCAATATGGAATAGCCAGGGAAGAGGTATTCCGTGTCTATTATGTAACCGACAAGAGAAAAGACGGCGGCGATGATCAATGCGATCAGAGCTGAAACGCCCAGAAGCTTCGACCAATCCAAAGGAATGCTGCCCGCCATCTTGCCAGACTGGCCGTTCATGGCGAAAGAGAAGACCTTTCCGTTCCATACGGTGCTCATCAACCAGACCGGATAAAGGGAGAAACCGCATCTGTAACGCTGGACGACCGTGTCGGTTTCGTCGATTCTGACATCATCGTAATCGACAGTGGAGCACAGCTCCGACTCGATGGTCTCGGACATACGATCCCTGGCGCGATAGAATGCATCTTCCTCTTCTATGTCGTACTTATCGGCTACATATCCGGAAAGATATCCAGTCAGGAACTGTTCGCTTTTCATATGATCGAAGGGCTCCAAGGATTCCATCATCTCTTCGGATACCTTTGTTGAAGCGACGACAGGCAATTTTTTGAAATCCATCTCGCCCGACCTTCTCGCCCTGTAGTAATTGCGCTGCGTATACCTGTAATCGCCTTCGGTCCAGACGCGCTCGTTGAAGCATTTGAAGGTCATATCTCCCTCTACAGTAGCATCATAGATCCAGAAAGGAACGTAGACTCCCTTGACCTCCTCAAGTCTGCGCTTATCGAGGAAGCCCCTGTGGACGTAACGCTTGTCGCCGATGAATCTGTCTAGGCCATCCAAGGCCTGTTCCTTCGAGATTTGGAAAGGGATGACCTTCTGAGGACGATATATGCCGCTTAGACGACCGCACAGCATCACAGCATTTCCGCAGTACGGACATAGAGTGGCCGAAGTAGTATCGTCGGTGAAGATGTCGCCCCCGCAGGACTTGCACTGATACTCGCGCATGTATTGGAGCTCTTCGTCGGTCCATTTCTTGAGCTTCGTATTCCTAGAACGAAGATTGCCATCGTCCTTCTGCGTTTTATGGACGGAAGGAAGATCACCGCAGTACGGGCAGAGCATGGATTGAGTCTCAGGATTGAATACCAGGGATGCGCCGCAGTTTTTGCATTTGTGTTGAATAGTTGATCGCATCGAAGACGTCCCACCGCATCAATGTATGCAGAGCGCATCGATATAACAATTGAATAAGGTTCGCCTCCAAATAGTATAACGTACAATGATTCAGAGAATAAGTACAATGGTAGAAAACAAACAGATAACCAAATAGATGCAAAACGATGGACGAACGCATATGACAAAAACGCCCAGGGCGCCTGAGCCACTGAACGAGGCGGTGGCGAAGGTCATGAGGTCGAACAGATCCAAGAACACAGGTCCGGAGAAAATAGCCCGCAGGATCCTCAGGGAAAACGGCTTCCCAGGCTACAGGCTGAACTGGAAGAAGGCCCCTGGAAAGCCAGACATAGCGTATCCGGGGAGAAAAATAGCGATATTCGTCAACGGATGCTTCTGGCATCGCTGCCCTCTATGCAACATGCCTCTGCCGAAATCCCATTTGGAGTATTGGAAGCCTAAATTTGAGAGAAACGTCGAAAGAGACAAGATCAATTATCAGAAACTGAAGGCCATGGGCTGGTTCACTGTGATAATCTGGGAATGCCAGATAAGGAAAGATCCTGAGGCGGCCCTCAAAGAAACTCTGAAGCTGTTAGAAAGCCAGGATCAGTCATGAAAATGCAAAGTAGAATGAGACACGGGACCGAGGCTTCGAGGGCGAACCTGCAGGGGACTTCGCTCACCCAGCTTTTTGAACGTGTTCGGATACTCGTCCATGATCCGGTCGAGGTCCTCAGAGCTGAAGTCGGACAGGCCGAAGCATCTGGAGCCTTTGGAGCCCTCTTCCAGAGGGAGAGCGAAGAACCTGCGGTCGACGTTGGATCCGATCATCTCCCTCACGACGTCGTCCTTCATCCCGTCGACGTGGATCTCCGCATCCTTGTCGAACCATACCTTGCATCTCTTTATCCTATCGATGTCCGGGGACGTCCATTCCTGCTCCGCATACTTCTCCACGACGTCCGATATCAGCGGATACCAGTCGTCGAGGTAGTACCTGACCTCCCCTGACTGGGAGGTCCAGGGTCCGGTCCTGGCCTTGATCCTCTCCATCTTCCATTCGAGGTACTTTCCGTTCCAGTCGTCCTTCTCCTCATAGCACTCGGGTTCGTCCCTGTGGTCCACGAGGACGATCTCGTGGATCGGGATGCCGTCGCTGTACCTGCCGCTCGGGTAGGCGGTGCATTTGGCTTTGTGATCCTTGGTCGAGCCCCAGCAGTTGTCGCATCTGAAGCAGAGTGACTGATAGAGGTCCAAATCGTCACCACCAGGTGTAAGGAAGGAGCTCGGACCAGAGCCTTGTGGCCTTCTGGAGCTTCTCGAAGGACTCGTCATCCTTGTACATGTCGCCCTGATTCTTCAGGAAGTACCTCGTCCATTTGATGACCTTGTCCGTGGCCTCGATCTGCGTGTAGGTCCTGCCCTCGAACTCGATCCTGTAGTAGGTGAGGTCGATGGACTTCGAGGCCTTCTCGCGGTACATCATGAGGTGGCTGTAAAGCCACTCGGCGTAGATCCTGTACACGCAGTAGCACTCCCTCTCGTCGAAGCCGTAGTCTTTCCTCTGCCTCTTCCACGCTTTGAGCGACTTCCTGTCGCTGCAGTCGGGCCAGTTGATGCCGTAATCCCACGGATCCAGGCCGATGTCGTCGAGGTACTTGTTCCTCTGTATCAAACGGTAATTTGGTGGTTCCTTGGACATGATGCGATGATTTCCGGTCCGGATATAACGATATTACGGTACGGTTGTCGGAACAATTGGAGGGCAGTAACGATCCTCCATAGCGCATAATTCTGTAATAGGATTGCATGCGGCGGTCAAGCGGATTCCATCGTTTTTAATACCGCGGAACCTATCGGAATATGCCGCAATACTGGCAACTGACTCCTGGAGTCAGCCCTGAGCGGCTTCCTTTTCCTGGTTCGATCCGTTTGTGGGGATCATTATAACTTACCGATGCATCGTTGAAGCGTAAGCCCTATTCTTTAGGTGTGCTCTTCAGTGTGCTGGCGGATTTGGGATGCCTTGGGAGACTCCTCAGGAGTAAGTGGCCTGTTCTCTGGGTTGGAGTTCAGGTTCCCCCATGTCTTGGTTCTCACGCATTCAAAGAAGACTGGGGATAGACGGTCGGTCCTGAGCGTTTCAGCCCTTCGACTTGTTGATGAACAACTGGAGCGGCTTCCCGAGGGAGCCGTCCTCCCTGACGTCGTGGACTATAGGCGATCCGTACTCCTGGTACGATATGATCGGGGAGCCGTCGTCGAGGTCGAACACCTGCTGAACGACGCCGGCGATGATGTCCCTGGATTTCGCCGGAATACAGAGGTAGATGTACGTCATGGTCCTGTCCCTGTCGGCCATGAGGTATGACCTGGCGAAGGCCAGGCATTCGGCCAGAGTCTCGGAGGAGAAGAGGACGTTCCGTGATTCGCGGATCTCGTAGAAGGGGTCAGATGTCATCGGGGGGACATGGCGCCTGGCGTATATTGGATGTTCGGAATGGGTCTGTGCCTGATCGACATTTATTTCAATTCGTGTCATCTGTTTACAATGATCGACTTCGAATCGGAAGAAAGAGTATACTGAAATCCTCTTTTGATGCTTTTACGTATCAGTTCGAATATATGATCGTTAATACCAGTTTCGTAATAGAATTCGAAAGTCTTAAACTTTGAATTGGCCTTAAAGAACGATTTTAGATCTGATTCCTCGGTGAAATAGCAGCCATTGCGGACATACCAGTTGGAATCCGGTGAGTCAGCCTTGAAACGTATGCGGTATATGTGATCGCAGGACATCATCTCATCGGTGTTATTCAGATAACGATGCCCTCCGTCGAGATCGAATGTGACGTCGGTATGGTAAGCCTTGCCGTCGATGACGGAGATATTCCAAGCATGGCCGATATCGGAATCGTAGGTCGTGTGTCCATGGACCACCGTACATCTGACGCCGAAAGTGTTCATGAGGAGACTGTAGGAATCCGATATGGAATCGCATGCGCCGCGGTTCAGCAGCAAAGGGCCTATGAGGGTGTGATCGTCGACAGGCTCATCCTTGGAATAATCAACGGACGAAGTCAGATAGTCGTGGAGGATGAATGACAACTCCGTTTCATCGGTTACACCACAGACGACATTGTCCCTGATCCAAACCAGTTTCTTAACCAACTTGTCCTTGACAGTCTCTTTGGAGCGGTTATATGAGTTATAATCGAAGAGTAAATGATAACCGCCATTGTCCATAGACAGCCTGAAGCCTCCGCTTGTCCAGAATATGAAGGGATTATCATTGAGCACCCCGGTGAGGATACCTTTGTAATAGTCAAAGGAGCGAGGCGTATTCTTGCCCAATGGGATCGACCTCCTGGAATCCATGAACGCAACCCTGACCGAATCATAGAGCTTCGCTGATTCTGGATCCAGAAGAGCTCTGTGGAACTTAGTGAATCTAAATGGATTGAAAGATGTCCTGTCTTCAGAAGGAGTTGCACTCATTCCCAACCGCTCTCTAAGATCAGGTCGGAATCGTTAACGATCTCGGACATACATCTGTTGAACTCTTTCTGCTTATTCAGATCAGGATCAGTAGCATCGAGAGGATCGTATCTGCTAGAAATCTGGGAACTGACGACCGAAACTGCCTTGATAAGTTTTGCAAGAGATTCGCTGTTATTAGAGGGCAGCACCGAATCAGGTCCGCCGGTGAAGACGGAGAGCTTCTCGAGGTTCGCCTTGGCCCCGATAGCTATGGCTGACTTTATGGAATACTTGAACCACCTGTTCTTCCCGAGCTCGTAGATGGCCTTCTGATAGTCATCGGTGGGGCCGCCGTCGGACATCAGAATGATGACAGGGGCGTATGAAAGTGAAGGGGACGACATGAAGGCTTTGCGGGACAGCTTGGAATTCAATTCCCTGCATGCGGCACCGAGGTTGGTCCAGCCGCCGGCCTGCAAATCCCTCCATTGGAACTCCTCGACGGAAACGGGTCTTGAATACAGCCATTCGCATTCATTGCTGAATGACATGACCGCTATCTTCAGATCAACATCGGAACCGCCGATGTCCCTGATATCCGCTATCGTATTCCTCATGATGCTGTTCACGGTCCTGATCTTGTTGCCCCTCATGCTGCGTGAGACATCGATGATGTAGAACATGACAAGGGTTTTTCTAGAGATCGGCTCCGTATCTAGGATATTGTTGGGAGTCATGGTCATCTCTTCTTCTTGTGCTTGGACTGCTTGCTCTTCTTCTTGCGATAGGCTGCCTTCCTGGACTTGAATCCGAAATATTTGGCGACTATCGGCTCGGAACTATGGTCGAGAACGACCGGGTATGATATCTGGCCCGGTTTGAAGACTATTGAAAGCGAAACATCGTCCTCCGCATTCGCCTCCGAACGCTTCTGAAGATTCTCAGTAATCTTGTCCCAATTGTCACCCTGGTCCAGGAGATAGAGGTAATTCAGGCACTGCTTCCCGTAGGATTCGTCAGAGACAAAAGAGGTGGTGAAACCGTCGGTCGATGCGAGCATGGCCACGATCTCATCGCTCATGATCACGAAATGCCTGAAGGAATCGAAAGCGTTGGACGAGCATATCGATGTTGTATGATTGAAGACGCAGTTCTCATCCTCGGGGATGGGGCTATTGAACTCCGAATCCCTGTTGATACAGAGAAGATCCCCGTCACCTATCTGGATGCCGAAGCTGAAACCGCTGGCGATCACACCGATTATGAGTGTCGCGCCGTAGCGCTTGAACATATTGGTAGGATCGATACCATTCTCGGAGATGAGCTTGTTCTCGTCATCAGTCAGAGGATGGGTGCCGTCATACTCCTGCACATTGAAGGTCCATTCGGAGATTATGCTCTTGACCACACGATCCATGGTGCCTGATTCATCTTCTTCGAGGCTGTTTTTGAACGAATCCATATCAGCAAGATACTTGCCGATGACCTCGACGGACGATTCCACAGCCAGTTTCGACCCCACATCGCTTCTGAAATGGGGGGCGCTGCCATGGCCGTCGGACACGACGGCTATTGCGTAGCCGTCACTGACCACATGTGCGGAATAGTCCTGGCATGGCGTACCGGAAACGATGTGGCTCCTTCCTCTGATGGAAATGGACTGGCCTAGCACTAACAGTTCACCAGCCGTCATCGAATTCAAGGTCGTCGGGATCCACCGCGTTCTGGATCTCCGCGATGAGCTCCTTCTGCTTGCTCTCGTCGGCCTCCTCATCAGTCATCGGGGTATCATCCCCGGTGGTGCTTCTGCTGCCTATCTGAGAGCTCTTCACGGTGAGGAGCTTGATCAGCCTGGCCAGAGCCTCGCCGTTGTTGACGGTAACGACGGCCTCGGGGTTTCCGGTGAAGTCTGCTAGGACTTCCTTGTCGGCATCTGCTCCGACAGCGAAGGCGATCTTGAGGGAATACTTGAACCACTTGTTCTTCTTGAGCTTCTCCAGGGCAGGTTCGTATCCAGGGTTCGGATAGCCGTCCGAAAGAAGGAATATGACAGGCGCGAAGGAAAGAGAGGGCGTCTGGAGGAATCCGTTCCTCGACAGCTTCTCGTTCAACTGCTCGAAGGCGCCTCCCATCTCGGTCCAGCCATATGCTGTGAGCCTCTTCCAGGAGAATTCCTCTACTGAAATGGGCTCGTCATAGACCCATTCGACGTCGTTGTCGAAAGTCAGCACCGCGACCTTGACCTCGGCATCGGCGCCGCCAACGTTCCTAATCTCGGGAATAGTCTCCTCCATGACGGTGTTGACGGTGCCGATCTTGGTTCCGTCCATGCTGCCTGAGGTATCGATCAGATAGAATATCACCAGAGTCTTTCTGGCGATGGGCTCGTTGTCCAGCAGACTGTTAGTATCTGTCATCTCATTCGCTCCTTGTTGTACCTTTCTTCTTGTGGCCGAAATCGATGGTCATATTCTCGGTGATCGTGGCTGTGCGCCCTACATCGATGTTCATGACCTGCGTCCCGTAATCGACCTTCCAGGGCTTGTCGGACGAATTCTTCAGACCGAGGACGCCTGGACGCTTCTTATTCTCTATGACCGTAGCGCATACGGAATTATAATCCTCATTATTGGCTTTGATTTGGTTGAGATGGAGCACCGCACCTATGGTCAAAGCGGTCTTGACACCATCGATATCAAGCACGCAGAAGGTCCTCTTGCACTTGGGACAAGTGTACTTGTTACCACTGGAATCGGATAGCGAGAGGAAATTCTGGAATGCGCCGCAGTCGCAAGTCACGATGTCCGATCTCAGCTTGGATAGGATGCAGAACCATTCGTTATCAATAGGCCTCTTTGATGGATCCTTCAGACCTGCAGTGAACGCTTTGGTGAAAGTATCTCTGAGATATTCGGGAAAAAGCATCCATTTCCTGATGACATTATTATGAACACCGTTCACAGGCCTATTGGATGTATCTTTAGGATCATAGACGAATACGGGATTCTTTCCATAGTGCTCCAATTCAGCCGATCCTGTTAGAACACAGGATCTGAGAACCTTGGCGCCTTCCAGAGGATCCCCGTTCATCAGGAGTTTGAAGAGAACTACTGCCAGGGAGAACTTGTCAGAGTCGGTGTCGGGCCTCTTCTCCCTCAGGACGACCTCGGGTGCCATATAGCCTGGTTTTCCGTTGATGCCTAGATTGGTGTTGTCCGGAGCGACGTTGTCGCAATCGCAGATGAGCACATCGCCAGTGGAGGTGTTGATGAAGAAACCTCCATCATTCATATCCTGATAGCTCAAACCCTTTCTGTGGAGTTCCCTGAAGGAATGTGCTATGTTCATCGCCGCGAGGACCATGGCATCCAATGATGAGAAACCTACCCTGATCCTGGTTGCCTTGCCATTGGAATCATTCTTCAGCTTGTAGGTCCGTAGGATATCGCTCAAAGAATCGTATTCGGGAGGAATGAGATTCATAACATAACCGAAGCTGCCGTCGATGGATTCGGTAACGGCCAGAGGCCATAGGAATTTGTCAGTCGGCGCTCCGATATCGATGTTATCGTTGAGATTCTTCTTGAAATTATCCTCATTATCTTTGATCTTCTCCGAAGTATACCATTTGAGAGCGCATTCCTTACCTTTGAAAGAAACGCGATAGACTTCCCCCTGGCCACCGCTGCCTAAAGGCTCATCAGAGACTATAGTCAGCTCTGCACCCATATCTGTCTTAATTCTCTTATTCTTCTTGAATGTAGTCATCATTTCCCTCGTTGAGGTTGTTAATTTCTATTCAAAGAGTGTTTTCGATATCTTCACATATGCTTGAACAACATTGGACTAGTTAATTGAAGCATTGACTAGAATCGCACACCCATTCAATCTGGAAATCGTATGGCAAACGATGTTTAAAAATTTGAACCAAAAAAAGAATTAAAAGGCATATTGTTCAATTTTGGTGAATGAAGAGGATTTAGTGTAGTTAGCTTTAGAAAATGTTAATGAATCTTAGAATAAAGCCAATTCACATCATTTCATAGCTGGAGGAACAAAAGACTTCTTAGCCAATAATTTGAAAGTCTTTAGTCTAACTTCTTTAGAATCGCCTTCATAAATGAGTCCAGATGAGTAAACCAAATACTCGCCATGCACTATCTTGTCGTTGGCCCAATTACCTTTGAATACATCCTTATTCAGATAAGTATAAATGCCAAATCCTTGCCTCATATTGTTAAGGAATGAACCTTCATAACAATCACCATTGGCCCATGTGTATTTGCCTTTACCAGTACGTTCGCCGTCGACGAAGTCGCCATCATAACAATCGCCATTGGTCCAGGTGATGACGCCCTTGCCGGTACGATTACCATCCTTCCAATCGCCCTCGTAAGAATTGCCGTTGGCCCAAGTGTACTTACCCTTACCGACACGTATGCCTTTTACAAAATCGCCTTCGTAGCGATCACCGTCATAACCGCTGCCCTTAGCCCAGGTGAAGACACCCTTGCCGGTACGCTCTCCATCCACAAAATCGCCCTCGTAACGATTGCCATTGGGCCAAGTGAAGACACCCTTGCCGGTACGCTCTCCATCCTTCCAATCGCCCTCGTAACGATTGCCATTTGACCACTAATAGGAGCCTTTTCCATGGAATTCGTGGTTTTCAAAACATCCTTCATAACAGTTATCGCAGGACCAGAAATCTATGGCTTTCCCTGAACGAAGATCTTCTTTCCATTCTCCATAATAAAAACTATGATCTGCCCAATAAGAAATAGCTTTTCCAGTTCTTACATTATTTGACCAGAAACCTTCGTGATAATCACCATTAGCCCGTGTATGTATTCCATAGCCAGTACGCCCACCATCTTTCCAATCACCATCATAATAACCGCCATCGGCCCAGGTGTACATCCCTTTACCAGTACGCTTACCATCCACAAAATTCCCCTCGTAGCGATCGCCGTCAGGAAAGATCTGGATGCCAAATCCATTCGGTAGACCGTTCCTTAAAAATCCCTTGTATGTGTAATCATCTATCTGGACAGTATCAGTGAATGATTCATGACTTGATATTGGGACAATAGAAGAATTAGATGAATCCTTATCATATGAAAGCAGACATCTTCTAAACGACATGATCGTATCACTAGACTCATTGCTCAAACCGATGTCATCTACCAACCTCTTCGTCAAGTTGGCTGCAACACCATTGTCTGTCTCGGAAAGAATACGTTTGAGCAGCCCTTTATTATAATTGACAGAGATGGAAAAAGTATTGATGGCCCTCTTTTCCGCTTTGGCATCCTTTAACATAGATGGGACGCCCGACAGATTATCTAGAATATACGAGGGGCCAAAGTGGTTCACTATGGTTTTGTAAACATGATCATCAACATCATTAACAGTCTTTTTTGGAGGATCCTTTAAAGATGGTACGGACAAGAATGGTTTCAAGATCAGACGTTCCTCATCATTCAAATCAGAAGGTTTTATTGGAGTGTCTATCCCGTATAGATTCGACCACCTTTCACCATCTTTATCAGATTCTTGGAAATACCCTTCACCATAGTAATACTGACCAACAATCTCATCTATAGCCGGGTCGCAACCATTATACGCCGCATAGAGGACCCATTTGATTGATTCGAATTCATCGTATTCAGGACATTTAGGATCGCCGTAATAAAGGCCCAACAGATGTTGTGCATCTGGAGAACCATGATCTGCAGCCCTTTTAAGCCACTAAAGCCACTCTTCAGTAGATTTGGATACCCCTTCTCCATTTTTAAAGGCTAAGGATACCGACAGCATTGCTTCAGCATTACCATGAATAGATGCTCTGAAATACCAATAGAAAGCCTTGAGATAATCTGAGAGTACAGTATCCTTATTAACCATACCATATTCTGAACGATTCATTATCCTATTGTAATACAGCTCTCCTAATTGATATTCATAAGAACCCGTTGGAGTATCCCAGAGGGAAAAATCGGTATCGGCAGCCATAGTGAGACACTAGATCGATTTTTCGTATGATTTTATGGTAGAAGGGCGAGACTCTAATCCTTCACAGATAGCTAGAGGATCCCCTAACTCGCGAGCCTTCTTTAGCCATTGCATCGCTTTACGCTTATCCCTTATGCAACCTTCTCCTTTGGAGTACATTACATAAAGACAGAATGTGGAACGAGGATTACCGCTAGAGGCTGAAAGACCATACAATCTAAGCGCCTCCTCCAAGGATTTAGAAACACCGAGGCCTTCATGATAACAGTATGCGAGATAGCGCTGACCTTGTGAATCGTCTTGACCAGCAGCTTTTTTGAACCACTTTACTGCTTTATCACACGATTTAGTGGCTTGTTTTCCATCTAAGTACGCCAAACCTAGTTTGACTTGAGCTGAAGCATTTCCGGATGAGGCTTCATCAAAGGTGTACCACAATGTGCAGTCAATGTCATCGGGATACTCAGAAGGAGAACTAGACATAAGATCCGCTCAACAGATGAGTATCTCTGATGAGATATAAGAAAAAAACTAAATCTACTACTGGGAACTTGATTGAATTTTGCGGGCCTTTTGAATCCTCACCCTTCACTTAGTGCTCTGGGGCATATTGTGTCCTGCGGCTCTCTGTTCTATCTGCTTGATTTTTTCTTTTTGTTCGCCGCGTCCGCATAAGCCCCCTCGCCTGCACTCCGTTCAGGGGTTCGGAAAAAGCCCCTCAAGATAAGAAAAAAGAAGAAAAGGAGTTGCTAAGAATGGTGACGAAAGAGGAATTGAACGAGATCTTCGAGAAGATCGGAAACGACTTCGGTTACAGGGATGTGACCGCTGAATACGCCCCGTTCAGGGACATGAAGATCAAATGGTCGAGGA
>JAEEGL016328594.1_pt1 | contig 17285 bp, 11 predicted proteins | sample 9134231 | NCBI WGS metagenome assembly JAEEGL01 (sample SAMN16246548, study PRJNA631951) | gut metagenome | biome: gut microbiome; feature: rumen; material: fiber-attached | host: Bos | place: Iran: Karaj | collected 2018-10
AGAGTGGTAAACATGCTTGGCTGCCACGACGGTATTCCGCTTCTTGACCTTAAGGGAATCCTTAAAGAGGAAGAGATCCAGAGCATGATCGATACAATTGTCGGACGTGGTGGTTTTGTAAAGGACCTTCACGGCGCCAAGAACATGTATTATCAGGTAAATGCTACCTACTACAGCGCCCTTGGAGATGACGACAAGAAGATGCTCTTTGCGAGAGCGATTCAGATGTTCATGCCCGGCAAGCCCCAGGTATGGTACCTTGATCTTTTCGCAGGCAAAAATGATCACGAAGCAGTTAAGCGTGCGGGAGCCGGCGGACACAAGGAAATCAACAGAACCAATCTTAGCCTGTCTGACATAGAAGAAGCCATGAAGAAGGATGTTGTGAAGAAGCAGCTTGAGCTTATTGCCTTCAGAAATACTCATCCCGCCTTTGGCTTCGATGCTGACCTCCAGGTTAATGTTGACGGAAGTGTCATGACCTTCGAGTGGACAAACGGTGAGCACAAGGCAGTTCTTGAGGCTGATTTTAGTGATTACAGCTACAAGATAACTAAATGAGAAATTACCAATTGCATATTTATAACCATATTGAAAAGGCAGGAGAGCCATCGGTTCTCCTGCCTTTTTATGTCGTATTACTGAATCGTATATTGATTAATTATACCTCGAACCGTAGTTTCCAGATGGGGCTTCAGGTCATTTAAGGATACCGGATCGTCATACATTATGGAGCTGTAGCCGGTGGAGCCTACAAGCTCGATGATAAGAAAGAGCATGACCTCAGGTTCCTTGAAGTTAAGGCCTGATTCTGCAATCATTTTTCTATATACTTCGCCAAAGTCCACGTCATCACTGCTGACGGGAGTGGTGAGAGCCTTCTTGAATACAGCCCAGCTAAGGTCCTTGTAGATGAAAGCAAGAAGTCCTTTGTTGGCGGCCAGTTCATCCAGAACATAATCCATAATAAAGATAAGTCTGTCTTCAAAGCCCTCTATTCCGGCCTCATCCAGCGCATGATATGCCTGCATGAAGAGCTGGCTGGACTTGTGGGCGATGAGTCTGTTCCTGATATCATATTTATCCTTGAAATACAGATAAAAGGTACCCTTTGCCACGCCGGCCTTCTCAACTATGTCGGAAATGGAGGTCTTGTTAAGTCCCTTTGAGGTAAAGAGCTCAAAGGAGGTGTTCAAAAGGCTCTCCATCTTCAGTTTCTTGTTCTGTTCAGCTTTTCCCATATATTTGTCCTCATCAATTTATTCTATTATGGCAGATAGTGCATATTCATGCAATAAAACAAAACTATATTTCAGAAATCGATTGCTTTTTTATAAAAATTTTCCAAAAAAAATATTGACCATCAGTCATAAACATGTTATACCATACTATAGAAAATGACCAACAGTCAAGAATGAATTTCAAAGATCCTGAATCTTATTGAAAAAAGTTCTCGTTGGCAAAACGCTTTTTTGTGCTCATATAGTGCGGAAAGGTGATATATTTGAGGAGGTGAAGTTATGAACAAACTTTCACATGTTATTGTTAAACTGAGATTTGTCATACTGATTGTAGCCTTTGCACTGCTGATTCCGTCAGCTGTGGGCTATTTCAACACAAGAGTTAATTACGATATTCTTACTTATCTTCCTAAGGATATTGAGACCATGAAGGGCCAGGATGTTCTTCTTGATCAGTTCGGTACCGGAGCCTTCGTGCTGTACGTGGCCGAGGGAATGGAAGAGAAGGATGTGGCAGCCCTTAAGGCCAAGATCGAAGAGGTTGATCATGTATCCGATGTACTCTGGTACGATTCAGTCCTTGATCTTTCCATTCCGATGGAGATGCTCCCATCCCATGTATATGAAGCTTTTAACAGCGGCGATGCCACAATGATGTTCGTCATATTTGATGAGGGAACTTCCTCAGACGGAACCATGAAGGCCATCGAGGACATCAGGAAGATTTCCAACAAGCAGTGCTTCATGAGCGGAATGAGCGCCATAGTTACAGATACCAAGAACATGGCTATGAAGGAGACACCTATTTATGTAGGAATCGCAGTTCTTCTTGCGGTAATAGTTCTTTCACTTACAATGGACTCCTACCTGATACCTCTTTTCTTCCTTCTTAGTATAGGAATGGCCATCGTGTACAACATGGGAACCAATGTATTCAAAGGAGAGATTTCCTTTATTACACAGTCCCTGAGCGCAGTACTTCAGCTTGGTGTTACCCTGGACTACTCAATCTTCCTTTGGCACAGCTATGAGGAAGAGCTTAGCAAAAACGATGACAAGAACGATGCCATGGCAAATGCCATTACCGCAACCTTCCAGTCGGTAATCGGATCTTCAATAACCACTGTTGCCGGATTTATCGCATTGATGTTCATGAGCTTCACACTGGGCCTGGACCTGGGCGCTGTAATGGCCAAGGGTGTTGTATTCGGAGTTATCGGATGTGTAACCATCCTTCCCAGCATGATCCTTGTTTTTGACAACCTTATAGAGAAGACCAAGCACAAACCTCTGATGCCCGAATTTGTTAAGATCCCGAATTTTGTGGCTAAGCACTACCTGGTATTTTTCCTGGTCTTCCTTGCACTTATTACTCCTGCAGTTTATGGAAACAACCACACCAGTGTTTACTACGATCTCACCCAGACTCTTCCGGACAGCCTTGAGAGCGTTCAGGGAGCCAATGAGGTTGATGAGAAGTTCGACATGAACTCCGCATACATGCTCCTTGTGGACAAGAACCTTGACACAGCTTCTATGAATCAGATGATAAAGGAGCTGAAGAACACCGACGGTATCCTCTCAGTCCTTGGAACCGACTCCATTGTAGGACCTGCTTTCCCAAGAGAGTTTATTCCTGAGGATACACTTAAGAAGCTGGAGAGCGACGATTGGAAGATGGTTCTTTTGACCACGGATTACAAGATCGCCTCCGATGAGATCAACAATCAGATCACAGAGGTAGACAGGATAGTTAAGAGCTATGACCCCAAGGCTATGGTTGTGGGCGAGGCTCCCTGCACCAAGGATCTTATCAACATAACCAACCACGATTTCCAGGTTGTTAACTTTGTTTCCATCGGACTTGTATTCCTTATTATTGCTTTTGTACTTAAGTCCGCGAGCCTTCCGTTCATCCTGGTTTCGGTTATCGAGTTTGCTATTTTTGTTAACATGGGACTTCCTTATTACACACATACAACCATTCCTTTCATCTCATCGGTTGTAATCGGAACCATTCAGCTGGGAGCCACCGTTGACTATGCGATCCTGATGACCACCAGATACCTGAATGAGAGAAATTCAGGGCATAACAAGAAGGAAGCTACATTGATAGCACTTTCCACCAGCATGAAGTCGGTTATTGTAAGTGCGCTGAGCTTTTTTGCCGCAACCTTCGGTGTTGGCATGATCTCCAGTATCGACATGATCGGTTCACTTTGTAACCTCATGGCAAGAGGCGCCATCATCAGTATGTTCACCGTACTTCTGGTACTGCCCGCAATGTACATGATCTTCGACGGACTCATTATCAGAACAACCTTCGGCATGACATTAAGTGACGAGAAGGATTCACATCACACAGGATTTATTCACAGACACAAAGTTGCCTGATTATACATACAAACTTATATGTACATACGTACATAGGAAAAGAGGAAAATTATGATCAGAAAAAATCTAATGAAAACTTTAACAGTTGTTATGGCAGCAATGCTTGCAGTTATGACAGTTGCCTGCGGTGCTTCCACAACTAAGGATACAACAACAGCAATTGAAACGCAGGCGCCCGAGGACAAGGCCCTTGAGAACACCATCGTGGATGTGGCAACAAGAGCCGGCGGAGCTACCACAGATGCAGGCAAGGTTGAGACAGTATATGTCACAGCCAATGCCAACGGTGAAGTCGGAGATGTAATCGTCAGCGAATGGCTCAAGAATGCAGACGCTTCCAAGGAGATCAAGGACTCCACACAGCTCAAGGATATTGTTAATGTCAAAGGTTCAGAGACCTTCACTGAGGCCCCAGACGGAACCGTTGTATGGGACGCTGAGGGAGCAGATATCTATTATCAGGGAACCACAGACAAGGAGCTTCCCGTTAATATGAAGATCACCTACACTCTCAACGGCAAAGAGATTTCTCCCGAGGAACTTGCAGGTAAGAGCGGTAAGGTTACAATCCGTTTTGACTATGAGAATAAGGATAAAAAGACAGTTAACGTAGACGGCAAGGATATTGAGGTATATACACCTTTTGCCATGGTATCAGGTATGATGCTTGATTCCGATAAATTCGCAAATGTAGAGGTATCAAACGGTAAGGTTATCTCCGACGGTGGCAAGATCGTGGTTATGGGCGTTGCAGTTCCCGGACTTAAGGAGAGCCTTGATATCAGCGATGAGAAGTGGGAAGAGCTGGATGAGGATGGCAAGATCGAGGACAAGTTATCTGATCACTTCGAAGTAACAGCTGATGTAAATGATTTCGAACTTGGAATGACCATTACAATGGCAAGCTCCGATATCCTCAATGATTTCGGAATGTCAGAGCTTACAGGTTCAGATAAGATAACCGATCTTAAGGCCGACATGGGCGAGCTCAAGGATGGCTCAACACAGCTGGTTGACGGAACCAAGACCCTGAAGGACGGAACCGGTGAACTCAGAGAGGGCGCTGACAAGCTATATGACGGTTCACAGCAGCTGGCAGACGGCACAGGATCATTGTATGACGGAACACAGTCACTTGTCAGTGGTACAGGAGAGCTTGCAAACGGCAGCGGTCAGCTTGCAAGCGGCAGCAAGGAACTTGCAAACGGCGCAGGTCAGCTTGCAAGCGGCAGCAAAGAGCTGGCAAACGGAACTTCCCAGCTTGCAAGCGGAAGTAAAGAACTTGCAAACGGAACAAGCCAGCTGGCAGGCGGAGCAAAAGAGCTCGCCGGAGGAACCAAGGATCTTGCTGATGGAAGTAAGACTCTCGCAGCCGGCGGCGATACATTATATGGCGGACTTGTTGATTATCTGAATGCTACCAAGCAGATTCAGGAAGGCTCTGCAGAACTTGCTGACGGTGCAGGTCAGTTAAAGGCAGGTTCTGAGAAGCTTGTAGGTGAAATGACCCAGGCTGAAATAGTTAGCAGTGCAGCTGCTCTTGCAAGCGGCTCAGCTCAGGTAAGCACAGGTTTAGGCGAGGTTGTTGATAAGCTCACTGCCCTTAGCGGCCTTATGACCAAGAAACAGGAGATCAGTGGCCAGTATGAGGCATTCTGTCATGCACAGGCTTTCCTTGAAGGAAGGGAAGAGTGCAGCGAGACAGTTGTTAAGGCTCTGTACTTCCTGTCAGACGGTAAGATCGCAGATGCTGCAACAGCTATTGATATCAGAGATACAGGACTTGCAGCACTTCAGGGAAGCGCTAATGCAAGCGTAAGCCAGGAAGAGAACGGCGATGAGCTCGTAATAGAGGCAGAATACGGAGTACTTACTGAAGAAGGCGCACCTGAAGGCGGCGATGGTTCTGACAAAGAGTCCGATAATAAGGGAGAAGGCGACGCTCAGCCCGCTACAGGTGAAGGTCAGCCCACAGGCGACGCTCAGCCTACAGATGGCGATGGACAGCCTGCAGGCGACAATGCTAATGCAGGAAGTACCGGAGACAATGGATATTCCGGTGACAACGGAAATGCCGGAGATAATACAAATGGCGGAAGCACGGGTGACACCACAAATGCCGGTGATAACACTCAGGGCGGCGACAATGGCGGCGCTGGTGATACCGGAAGTACAGGAAATACTGAAGGTACAGGAAATACAGAAAGTACAGGAAGTACAGAAAGTACAGGTTCAGAGGGTACAATAACTCTTACCTATGATGAACTCCAGGGTATGCTCAAGAAGGCAGCTGATGAAGCAGCAGCTGTTGCTTCCGAGAAGACCAAAGAGGCTGTTTTGGCTCAGGTTAAGGAAGAGTCAGACAAGAAGACAGCTGAGACCAAGACTCTTATACAGAAGATTTCCATTTATTCCGGAACCTACGGAGCAGCCAAGGCATCAACCAAGATCCTTGGTGATACATTACAGACTCTTAACAGCATAGATTTCAGCGAGGCAACACTTACACAGCTTCAGACTCTTAAGACAGGTGCTGAGCAGGTTGCTACCGGCAATGCACAGATGGCCGAAGGAATCAAGAATATCTACGCTGGAGCACAGAAGCTGGATTCAGGAATCGGTAGTCTTTCAGAAGGCGCCAACAAGCTTTCTGCAGGAACCAAGGCACTTGTTGCCAATAACGACAAGCTTTCCGGCGGTGCAGGCTCTATGGTAGCAGGAGCAAAGAGACTCTCTGAAGGCGCTGTAGCACTTAACGAAGGTGCCGGCAAGCTCTCAACAGGAGCAAGTCAGGTCAATGCAGGAGCTGCCAAGCTCTCAGACGGTGCAGGACAGCTTAATGACGGAGCAGCCAAGCTTGCAGATGGCGCAGGACAGCTTAATGACGGAGCAGTCAAGCTCTCAGACGGCGCAGCACAGCTCGATGAAGGCGTAGGCAAGTTACACAGCGGTGCCGGTGAACTCAATGACGGTGCCAAGAAGTTAAACGATGGCGCAAATGAGCTCAGAGACGGTGTCAAGGAACTTGCAGACGGTTCAGTCAAGCTTGACGACGGCGTTCAGGAACTCCTTGAAGGAATGCTTAAGTTCGATGAGGAAGGTATTGAGAAGCTCTACGAAGCATTCGACGGAGACCTCACTGAATTCGCAGACAGGATCACAGCCATTCAGGAAGCAGGCAAGGAATACACATCTTTCGGCGGATCCTCAGAGGAGGAGCCCAGCTCAGTTAAGTTCATTATCAAGACTGACAGCATCAAGACATTGTAATTAAAGAAATAAGCAGCAGTGTTAAGGGGCCGGTCTCCATCAACAAACTGTGAACAACATACTCTATCGGTAATCTGAGAAGTTCACAATTTGTTAATGGGGACTGGCCTCATTTTTTTGTTGACATACTACGACAGTCGTATTATATTGTTACTATGACAGACGTAGTATGTTTGTCGTAGTAATTATCCGTTACAAGATACATATAATCAAATACATAAGGAAAAGGAAAAAGCTATGCAGGAGATCAGCAGCGATGTGATCAGAGGCTATAACGACACTATTATCCTGTATTTCCTTCGCCGGGAGGACTCCTACGGATATGAGATATCCAAGAATATCAAGACCATGTCCGACGGTAAGTATCTCATCAAGGAGACGACGTTGTATTCCGCTTTTACAAGGCTTGAGAAGAACGGATATATCTCATCCTTCAGCCGGGAGGCAGAAAATGGCAAGCGCCGCACCTACTACCGTATAACCGACGCAGGGCGCGATTATTACAGGGAAAAATGTGAAGAATGGCTTTTGACCAAGGATGTTATTGAGAGATTCATCTCTCAGGAAGCAGTTTGATTTATTATCAAGAAAAAAAGTGTGTGAAAAACGGGAGAAAGAATAATGGAAGCAATCAGAGAATACCTTAACAGCATTTTTGCAAATTTACCTGCCACAGATGAAGTTCTCAAGGCTAAGCAGGAGCTTATGACAATGATGGAGGACAAATATGGCGAGCTTATGTCAGAGGGTAAGTCAGAGTCAGAGGCCTTAGAGATCATCAAGGAAGAGTTTGGCAATCTGGATGAGATAGCAGATTCCATGGGAATCAGAAGAGATGAGAATTCAGAGAATTACAGAAGATTAGTGGACATTGAGGAAGCCAGAGACTATATTTCAGAGAATGGTTTTTCACAGTTCATGTTGGGTGTTGGAGTTATGTTCTGCATTATGTGCGTAGTTGGCCCTATTCTTTCAGATGGCCTTGCAGGTTTCTTTAGAATAGGAGCTTTGTCCAAAATGGTATCAGCATTTTCCATCATTTCATTGTTTGTTTTCATTGCTGTAGGCGTAGGACTTATTGTTCTTTCCTCCGCAAGAAAGAGAGAATGGAGATTCCTTTCCGATGAGCTCTGCACCATTGATGCAGAAACAGAAACCTATGTTAAAAGCCAGCTGGATTCTCACCAGGTAACAAGGGGACTTGTTCTTGCGGCAGGAATCGTGCTTTGCTCCTTAAGCGTACTTCCCACCGTGCTTCTTGAGATCATTTTTTCCAACGAATTTATTACCGAGAACCTTGCTCCTGCGCTTCTTTTTGTAATCGCAGGCCTCGGTGTTTGCCTCATCATCTCATCCTCCGGAAAAACAGGAGCCTGCAAGAGACTTCTTAAGCTCAATTCCAGAGAATCCCTTGATGAAGAGCTGGATGATGACGAGGAGGACGATGAGATGCCTTCCAGACATACAACCGGCAGTGATAGCACCGGAACCTATGCAGCAGCCGCTTCAAGTGAGGCAGCAAGCATCATTGATAGCTGGGAGAAGGAGACCACCAGAACCGTAGAAGCCATCAAGGAAGCTAAGGCAGACACAATTGATCAGGTCAGGATTAACGAGCTTAAAAAGGAATTAAAGAAAGAGCTCAAAAAAGAGCTCAAGAAGGATAAGACCTACAAAACCCCCAACGGTCGTGAGATCAGCCCACTTATGGACACTGTTCTCAGCAACTACTGGGCAATCGTTTTTGCAATCTTCATGATAGGCGGCTTTGTATTCGGACTCTGGGGACGCATGTGGCTTATCTGGATCATTGCTCCAATCGTTCACAGCTACCTTAAAAAGAGCTACGGACTTAAGTAAATCTATATGAAATAATTAAGGGCTTTGAGATTGTTATTATCTCAAAACCCTGTTTTAATTAATCAAGCTTGATAACTGCGAAGGACTGAGGGCCAAGTGTGATCTTGGTCTGAGTCACGTCGCATTTTCCGATGCAGTGCACGATGTCGCTGTTGTCATAGTGGTACTCATCAGACACCTTGGCAAGATCCTCGTAGTGGTCGTTGTCTATAAGGGAAACCGATGCCTCCTTCTCAGAAGGGTTGATGGCAACCATCAGCATGCCTCGTCTGTAGATGAAGGGGAAGCTGTTTCTCTCGGCAAAGAGTACTTCGAAGCTTCCGTCAGCCTGAAGGTCAGGATATTTATGGCGAAGCGTAACCAGGGCCTTCACCTCATTGAGAAGTGAATCGGGATCCTTCTCCTGAGCAGCTACCGTAGGAGCATCTTCTGCAGGGTCCTGTGGAAGGTAGAGGGTATCCGGATTGCAATCCGAGAAACCGTGGTTCTTGCTGTCATCCCACTGCATGGGGGTTCTGCTGCCGGTTCTTGCATAGCCGCCTTCTTTGGTGGGAATATCCAGATATCTCATGCCTATCTCATCACCATAGTAGATAAAAGGAACTCCGGGAAGGGTCAGGAACATAGCATAGGCAATCTTAAGCTCATGATAGGAGAGAGTCCTTCTGGGCCTTGGAGTGTCGTGGTTACAGGTGATGAAGCTGATGTAGCCGTAGTCCTTGGTTCCGTCATATTTGGGAAGATAATCATCCAGGAATCTGAAGATATCGCCATCGCCGTCTTTTTTCAAAAAGCTGTGATCGCCGCCGGGAGTCTCGTTGTCGCGGATAAGGGTGTTGTAGCCGTTTCCGTGATGGTCCAGGTAAAAGTCAGCGTGGAAGCCGCTCTTAAGCGCCTGATGGGGATTGCTCCACTCTGAAACAAGGGCAGCCTCGGGATAGTCCTTATCAAGCATTTCTCTTATGTTTTTCCAAATGGCGCCGGTGGCTGATTTGTTTTCATCATCCTCTTTTACCAGAGAATCCGCCATGTCTACGCGGAAGCCATCGCAGCCGTGGTCCAGCCAGAAACGCATTACGTCCTTCATGGCTTCTCTTGTTGCGATGCACTCAGGATCGTCGGGAGCCTTCTGCCAGTCCTCGGTTCTGTTAAGGAAGCCGTAGTTAAGGGCAGGCTGGCACTTGAAGAAATTCAACATGTAGCAGCCATCTCTCTCTGCCTCGCCGCCGATGTAAGGGTGTCCGCCAATTCCCTGGAAAGCGGCATTGGTCCATACATATCGGTCATAGTATTCGTTGCGCTCAGCCTTCTTGCTCTCAAGGAACCAGGCATGCTCCTCTGAGGTGTGGCCGGGAACCAGGTCAAGGAGCACGTGGATGCCTCGGTTATGGGCTTCGCCAAAGAGTCTGTAGAGATCCTCATTGGTGCCGTAGCGGGGTGCTACCTTCTTGTAATCCCTTACGTCATAGCCTGCATCCTTGAAAGGAGAGTCATAGCAGGGATTGATCCAGATCGCATTGCAACCAAGGCTCTTAACATAATCGAGCTTCTCTATGATACCGTTGATATCTCCGATACCGTCGTTATTGGTGTCTTTGAAGGTTTGTGGATAGATTTCGTAGAAAACAGCGTCTTTTAACCAGTTTGGCATGATATTCCTCCCTCATTATAGGTGTTGGTGATAGTGAGCATTTGCTAGTCGCAACCACTTTTTTTATGATACAATATTCATAGTTCCGGTAACGTTTCCAATAACCAAAATTTTATATTATCCTTTGCAACATCGCAAGTAGAAAATATTAGTATCAATTTTAGGAATCGACTTTTCGCATCGTTTTTTCGTGACAAATGAGCATGTTTATGCATTAACGGTAAAGCGATAGCTAATTACGTCTAAATATATAATACCTCAAATATGACGTAGTCCGATTTTTCTTCTACGTCTAGAATGTTGTTTTTTCATATTGGACGTAGTGGTAAAATAGTGCTTGGACTATCCGTTACGTCCGATTGGCATATAATTTGATTCAGACGTAAAATTATTATTCTGCTTATGGCTTAATTTATTTGAATTACGTTAATTATGGATTTTTTCTAAATAGACGTAAAGATATTTGGCAGAGCTACGCCATATATCGAAAAGCGTTCAAACAGACGTAATGAAAAAAATGGACTACGTCTGCGCCAGTTTTTTTCTTAAATAATACGTAATAGATAATTTCGCGGTAGGCAAACACAAAAGGCAAATTCAATAGGCAGATAAAAAAGCCAAATACAAAAGTTAAATATAAAAGGAAAACTCAAAAAACTCATATAAAACACATCCATAAAATATCAGGAAGGAAATGGGGAAATACTATGAAAAAGAAAACCATCTGCCGTGTCATGGCCGCTGCCATATCATGTTCAATGCTGCTTCAGGGCTGTGCAGGAGCTGCAGACAATAAGGAAGTGGCAGGCTCTGGCACAGGAAATTCCCAAACATCATCAAGTACAGGAAACTCAGAAAAAGCAAATGATTCAGGAAACACTGAATCAGCCGGCACTATACAGAATGATGCCGCAAACGCTTCCGAAGCTTCATCTGGATCAGTAGCCCCCATCATTACTCCCGCAGAGCACCGCGACAAGGTAGACACTACGATTTTTGTAAAAAAGATCGATAACCTGCCTGAGAACTATATCTGCGGAATGGACGCATCCTCGGTACTTGTTGAGGAAAACAGCGGAGTTAATTACTATAACTACGACGGCGAGGTGGCAGATGTCTTTGAGACCCTGGCAGATAGCGGCGTCAACTACATAAGGCTCCGCGTCTGGAACAATCCCTACGACAAGGACGGAAACGGCTACGGAGGCGGCAACAACGATGTTGCGACAGCGATAGAGCTGGGCAAAAGAGCCACCAGGTACGGAATGAAGGTCTGCATAGATTTCCACTATTCCGACTTCTGGGCCGATCCCAAGAGGCAGCATTGTCCCAAAGCCTGGGAGGGAATGGATCTGAACGCCAAGTCTGATGCGCTCTATGATTTTACTGTGGATTCACTGACACAGCTCTTGGACGCGGGCATTGACGTTTCCATGGTTCAGGTTGGAAATGAGATCAACTATGGCATGAGCGGAGAGAAGGCCCAGGCCAATGTGACAAAACTCCTGTCTGCAGGTAGCAAAGCAGTCCGCGAGATGGCAGATAAATACGGCAAAGATATTAAAGTAGTCATTCATTACACCAATATTCAGGACATCCCCGAGCTTACCAATCTTGTGACTAATCTGGGGCTTGCAGGAGTCGACTATGATATCATAGGCCTTTCCTATTATCCTTTCTGGAACGGCGGTTTTGATGAAATGCAGGCTGCTGTTCAGATGATAAAAAACGACTATGGAAAAGAGGTGCTACTGGCCGAGACTTCTTATTGCTACACATCGGAAGAAGGTGATGGCACCGGCAACAGCATTAGCGGCGAGGGTGATATTGTCGATGGCTATCCCGCTACGGTTCAGGGCCAGGCAAATATGCTCAGAGACACGATGGCTGCGGCAAATGATGCGGGAGCTCTTGGAGTTTTTTACTGGGAAGGAACCTGGATTCCGGTTGGAAAGCCTACTGACAACAATTCAGAGAAATGGGAGACCTACGGAAGCGGATGGGCCAGCAGCTTTGCGGCGGATTATGACCCTGAGGACGCAGGGCTGTACTACGGCGGATGTTCCTGGGATAATCAGGCGCTCTTTGATTTTGAGGGCAATCCTCTTGCGTCTTTAAATACCTTCAAGCTCATAAGAACAGGCTCTGATGCGCCGCTTCAGATTGATGCGATTCCCGATGTGTACAGGACTTTTGTTGTGGGGGATAAAATAGAACTTCCTGACAAAGTAGACGTTATATACAATGACACCTCCAGGAATACCAAAGTGCCGGTTACCTGGGATGCAGATACAGTTGCCCAAATTGATAATTCCGGTCAGCAGTCCATAAATGTTCCCGGAACCGTTGAAGGAACAGACGGAGAGACCCAAACAATCGTATGCCACGTTGAAGTCAAACTTCCCAATCTGGTGGTCAATCCAAGCTTTGAAGACAGTGATATCTCCATGTGGAAGGTTGAATACGAGGGTTCCACCAATCCCACTGATCTTCAGGAAAAAGCTGATGATGCTTACACCGGCGACTTTGCTTATCATTTCTGGTCCGGCGATGGTGACATGGACTTTACCATCTACCAGGAACTGACAGACCTTGAGGAAGGAAGCTACAGGCTGGAGTGCTTTGCCCAGGGCGGAGATATGTCCGGGGATTCCAATCTGGAACTCTTTGCGGTTGTGGGCGACGAAACCTACAAGAAGACCTTCATGGTAACCAACTGGGCAGAGTGGAAGAACCCTGTCATTGATGATATTAAGATTGCCACCGGTGACACAATCAAGATTGGTGTTCATTATACCTGTAACAAAGGAAGCTGGGGCACCGTCGATGACTTTGCTCTGACTAAGAACTAAATATCACTGCATACACGGTCTTTGCCCTGTTCCTTGGCACGGTACATCAGGGCATCGACCTTGTCTATGGTTTCCAATACGCTTTCACCGGCGTGATGTGCGGTTACGCCAACGCTGATGGTAACATTAACTTCCAAATCGGGGCAGGCCTTTACTCTTTTTCTGAGTCGCTCTGCAATATCCTTAACCTGCTCCGGTGAGTAGCCGGACACAAATAGCATGAATTCCTCGCCGCCCCAGCGTCCTGCCTGTATTCCGGGAAAAGAGTCCGAGTGCTCATACAGGTGTCTGGTGGTAAGCTTGAGGATCTTGTCTCCCATGTTATGTCCATATCTGTCGTTTATCTGCTTAAAATCATCCACATCCAGCATTATGAGATACCAGTCTTCATTTTCTGCGTCATAGATAATTCTTTCTATGGCTCCGCGGTTAAGAAGGCCTGTGAGCGCATCGTGGGAAGCCTTGTACAGCATCTCGTTGAGCTGCTCATTTTTTTCCATCAGTTCTTCTGTTATTGTGTTGATAAAAATGGCAAGCCTGGCGGTGATGGGCATGTCGGAGGATTTCTCCAGCTGCTCCACGTCAAGGTCAATAAGGCCCTGAGCCTTGCCTTCTCTCATGGCAACGCAGACTATGGACAGGTTGTTGAGCACCGTTTGGGATTTGTATCTCATGATCTCACCAAGGGCGCTGAATCCCGTTGTCTGCATATGCTTGGAAATTTCGGCAATCTCCACGTCTTCATTGCCTCCCCAAAAGAGTTTACGTCCCATACAGTTAAAAATATTCACAACCTGGGGAGCAAAATCTCTCACAAGAAGCCCTGTCTGTTTGGTATGCTCGAAGATCCTTCGGGGATCGCCGTAGGTAAGACGTACCCGGCTGCCCTGAGGAATATTGGAGGACATGACTATACTGCCGTCCGGATTCAGGGACTTGGCATGTCTGATATAATTCGTTGTTTCATCTATCTGCACTTCCCATGGGAATTCCAGAGCATCATAAAAGAAATTCTTGCCCTTGCCGATGTGAAGATAGTGATGGTACACATCGTAGGCGGGCTTGCCGTCCAGCTCGTAGACAACAGGGCCCTCTGAGCGGGTAACGGTAAGAGGATAACCAATGGCCTTCCAGCCAAACATCCTGTTGGTCTGAATGTGGAAATCTTCGCCGCTGTAAAATACAAAAACGGTGCCGTTTTCGCTGTAATCACAGTCATCAGCAAAAACAAAGGATTTGCATGCAGCGTCTCCAACAGCCACTCCGCCGAAGAGTTCAACCTCCTCGGGAAGCTCATCCAAAAGCATGGCGACTCCATCCATATCCTGGTAGGAAGAAGCGGTAAGAACCTCAATTCCCTTGAGGTTAGGAATTGCAGCGGCATATTTAAGTAGCGCTGTTTCGTCCATTTTTTTATCATAATAAGGAAGCACCTCAATTCCGGTGCCCGGTTTATCAAATATCATAAGAGACAGTACGATCTCGGTGTCATTCATGCTGCCCTCAAGAATCTCTCCCGTTGCACTGCAGCCTATGACCGGAATATCTGGAGCAGCAGTCCTGAGGATTCCTCTGACAGCATCAGTCTTGACGCGATTATCCGCCAGATCGTAAGGTACATAAATATGAAAAAGAGCGGCCCTCTCATTTGCTGAGAGACTCTCAGTCCACTGTTTTACTGTATTTTCAAGTTTGTCGTTATAAGAAGTCTGTAATAATCTCATTAACATCGCTCCTGATTTTTTTCGTCTGCCGTATATATAATACTACAAAATCCCTGATTTGTTAGAAGTATTGTTTGGAAGCTGATTTGTCTGACAATTTGAAATTAGTGTGAATTGGAATATTATTATCGGATGCGGCTTGTATATAGCTATTTACAGCGGTAGACTTGGGATTGGTGTGAAAAAAGATAATACGAGAAAGAGCAAGGTTTAATTGATCGTGAGAAGAGTTAAGAAATTTTTATCATTATTGGTACTTATGGTACTTATTTTGACCATGGGCTGCGGCAGGCAAGACAGCGCTGATGATGCGTCCTTGTCAGGTGTCAGCTTTGAAGAGATTGGCAGCAGTGATATTTACGCAATAGATGATGCCCCGAAGGAGCCTGCAGTAAATGAAGATGTTGCGTCTGAGGATGTATCTGCATCAGCTGAAGTCTTCGCATCCGAGGAGACTTCAGCCCCTGAGAATACTTCAGCCTCCGGTCCATCTGCCTCAGGCAGTAATGCAGGACAGGGCAAGCTCGTAGTCATCGACGCCGGTCATCAGGCGAGGGGCAATTCGGAGAAAGAGCCTGTGGGCCCCGGAGCTACCGAGATGAAGGCCAAGGTCTCCGGAGGAACCTTCGGAGTAGCCAGCGGACTTGCCGAATATGAGCTTACACTGGCTGTATCCCTGAAACTTCGTGATGAGCTTACAGCTCGTGGCTATACGGTTCTCATGGTCAGAGAGACCAATGATGTAAACATAAGTAATTCCGAGAGGGCAGAGTTTGCAAATACAGCAGGTGCTGATGCCTTCATAAGAATACATGCCAATGGCTCGGAGAATTCTTCTGCCCATGGCGCGATGACCATCTGCCAGACAGAGTCCAATCCCTATAACGGCGAGCTGTATTCCGAGAGCAAGAGATTGTCCACCTGCGTCCTGGACAGCCTTGTCAATGCCACAGGCTGCAAGAAGGAAAAAGTATGGGAGACAGATACCATGAGCGGTATCAACTGGTGCAAGGTCCCTGTCACCATTGTTGAGATGGGATATATGACCAATGCAGAAGAGGATCTCAAGATGGCAACCGATGATTATCAGTGGAAAATTGTCACCGGTATCGCGGATGGCATTGATCAGTACATGAATTGAATAAAAATGGTCAATTAAGTACTTGAAAAAATCTGCAGGATAATGTATCTTATACGTGTCTGTACAACTGGCGGATAAGTGGGTAACCACATGGGAGTACAGATAATGAAAAGAATTGTCGACCGCCTGGGCAGCCGCTGTAGTGGCTTGCCCAGGCGGTCTTTCTATTATACGGAGGTCACAATGACAGATTTAGTAAAAGAAATCTCAAGCACCACCTACCCTGGCCGAGGAATCGTAATCGGCACAACTCCTGATGGCAAATACGCAGCCTGCGCTTACTTCATCATGGGAAGAAGCGAGAATTCAAGAAACCGCGTATTCGTAGAGGACGGTGAGGGTATCCGCACCCAGGCCCACGATCCTTCCAAGATGGAGGATCCAAGTCTTATCATCTATGCACCTGTCCGCGTCCTTGGTAATTCCACCATCGTAACCAACGGAGATCAGACCGATACTGTTTATGATCTTATGAAGGAGGGCTATACCTTCGAGCAGGCACTCAGAACAAGAGAGTTTGAGCCTGATGCCCCCAACTACACACCCAGAATTTCAGGAATCATGAACGTGGCAGAGGGCAAGTATGATTTTGCTATGTCAATCTTGAAGAGCAATCACGGAGATCCTTCTTCCTGCCAGAGATTCACCTTTACCTATGAGAATCCCAAGGCCGGTGAAGGCTATTTTATCCACACCTATATGGGTGACGGCAATCCACTTCCCAGCTACGAGGGAGAGCCTACTCTTGTAAATATCGATGGTGATATTGATACCTTCACTAACAATGTCTGGAACGCTCTTAACGCAGACAACAAGGTTTCACTTTTTACAAGATATATTGAGATCGCAACAGGCAAGTATGAGAGCCGCATCATCAACAAGAACGCATAAAGGAGAATAACCATGAACGAGATCGAACTTAAATATGGCTGCAACCCCAATCAGAAGCCTTCAAGAGTATATATGGAGAATGGAAGTGACCTTCCCATCAAGGTTTTAAACGGAAGACCCGGTTACATCAACCTGCTTGATGCCCTCAACGGATGGCAGCTTGTATCAGAGCTTAAGAAGGCAACAGGCCTTCCCGCAGCAACTTCTTTCAAGCATGTATCACCTGCCGGAGCAGCAGTAGGAACACCTCTTACAGATATC
>JAEEGL011513936.1_pt1 | contig 17284 bp, 14 predicted proteins | sample 9134231 | NCBI WGS metagenome assembly JAEEGL01 (sample SAMN16246548, study PRJNA631951) | gut metagenome | biome: gut microbiome; feature: rumen; material: fiber-attached | host: Bos | place: Iran: Karaj | collected 2018-10
GCAAATCGCACGCCCTTTTACAAGAAAACGCCCCTGAATCCAGCGTTCCCAAAACTGAATCCATTATCAATCGAGGTTCCGTCTAAAAATATTAAATTCCTGCTATAAATTTTAGAATTCTGCCATAAATTTGCGGGACGGGAGGAAAAAAATAGCCCCACGGAGTAAAAAAGTAGTACAAATCGTAAGTTCAACTTGCTATTTGTACCATTTTGTATTAAAATTCAATTATGGACAATATAAAACGCCTTATAGATTCAGAATTAAAGCGGTGTGCAGATTTTTTTCCTGTAGTAACAATTTTAGGACCTCGACAGTCGGGGAAAACAACCATCGCCAAGACGTTTTTTTCAAATTATTCGTACATCAATCTTGAAGACCCCGAATACCTGACACTTGCAAAAAATGACATCAACGCTTTTTTCAGTGCCGTAAAAACTCCCGCAATCATTGATGAAGTTCAGCGCGTGCCGGAACTGCTATCGAAAATCCAGGTGATTGTGGACAAAGAAAAAAACAACGGACAATTCATATTGATAGGAAGCTTTCAACAGGGATTAAAATATGCAATTTCACAATCGCTTGCAGGAAGAACTGCTGTTTTGAATCTGCTTCCGTTTTCAATAAAAGAACTAAACTCCGCAGGATTCGATTTTTCAAAAGACGAGTTTTTATATCAAGGTTTTATGCCCCGCCTGTATTCAGAAAATCAGCCTGTGGATTTGCTTTACCGTTCATACTTTCAGACCTATGTTGAACGCTATGTCCAAAGTTTACTGAATGTAAAACACAAAAACCTGTTTGAAAAATTCCTCCGCTTGCTGGCTGGAAAAATCGGACAGGTCGTAAATTATGAATCGCTTGCAAATGACACAGGCATTTCAAAGACAACGGTCGCCGAATGGATTTCCATTCTGGAATCTTCCTTTATAGTCTTTAAGCTTGAACCTTATTTTGAAAACTACACAAAGCGCCTGATAAAATCACCCAAAATATATTTTTATGAGCCTGGACTTGCAAGCTATCTTTTGGGAATAAAAAATGCGGAGCAGGTTTCGCGCGACCCACTCGTTGGAAATCTGTTTGAAAATATGGTGATTCTTGAAATTTTAAAAGCCCAGTATGCAAAGGGGCAGGAGAAAAGTCTGTATTATTTTCGAGACAGCAAAGGTTTTGAAATTGATTTGATTATTGCTGACGGTCGAAATATTGTTCCTGTTGAAATAAAATCGGCATCCACATACAACAATGACTTTTCCAAAAATCTAAAGAAATTCTGTGGTTTCGCAAAGAATGCCACCTCCCCCACTGTCATTTATAGCGGGGAATTGGAACTTGAATCAGAAGGTGTAAAATATGTAAATTTTAAAAACTGTGGAAACCTAATCATGGGCATATAGGGAGTTCTAAAAACTGAGCTGTTTTTCCACGGAAAAATTTACCACACAATTTTGATATTTTCATCATAAATTTTATATTTTTATGATGGATTTACACTTATAACAAAATTGTCCGATACCTAGGGAACCGCTGATTAATACACGAAGCATTAATCAAGCTACTGGCGGACAAAGGGGGAAACATGAGAACATTTACCGGCTTCAAAAAGGGCTTGAACCTTGGCGGATGGATTTCACAGTGCGTCGCGAACACGGAAGAGCACTACAACAATTTCATCACCGAAAAGGACATAGAGCAGATTGCGAAATGGAAGTATGACCACGTGAGGCTTCCCATCGATTATGAAATCATCATGAGCGAAGACGGATTTTTCCTTCCTTCAGGATTCAGGCACATCGACGACTGCATTTCATGGTGCAAAAAACACGGTCTCAACATAATCCTTGACCTGCACAAGACCAAGGGATACATGTTCGACAAGGGTGCTGTCAAAGACCCCGACCTGTTTTTCCGTGACAAGGTCCTTCAGGATGTGTTCGTAAAAATCTGGTGCTTCATGGCGGAAAGATACGGAAAATATTCTGATTTTGTTGCGCTTGAGCTTTTGAACGAAATTGTCAACCCGGAGGTCGAAGCCGACTGGAACAGGATTGCGACAAGGGCTTTCAAGGAAATCAGGCAGTTCGCGCCGGACTCATGGATTGTCGTCGGTGGAGTGAATTACAACAGCGTGTCAGCCGTTCCTGGAATCGATGTCCCTGTCGATGAAAAAACGGTGTTCACTTTCCACTGCTACGAGCCGCTTGTGTTCACGCATCAGAAAGCTCCATGGGTTGAAAAAATGCCGCCGGATTTTGACGTTTCATATCCGGGACCTTCAATCGACTACATCCGCGAAAAAAGCAGGCTGATTCCACAGGCACGCCACGGAGCCATTTTCGACAAGGACATGGACGATTTGCAGCTAGACGAAAACTTCTTTGAATATCTTTTCAAACCGGCTCTGGACACAGCAGAAAAGAAAAACGTTCCCCTCTATTGCGGAGAATACGGAGTTCTGGACAGGGCACCCGTCGAAGATACCCTCAGATGGCTGAACGACATCCACAAGGCTCTGGAAAACCATGGAATCGGACGCGCACTCTGGAACTACAAGCAGAAAGATTTCGGACTTGCAGATTCCCACTACGACCCGATCCGTGAGGCTGTGGTTTCAAAAAACTGAAAGATTCTAGGACAAACGTGCCATTTCATAGTATAATAAAATCATGAAGTTCAAGAGATTTTTTGTAAAATGGCACGTTTATTTTTATGGGCTCATCTGCATTTTGGCAAACGTCCTGGCGGTTCTGTCAACGAACATTTCACACTTTCCCATGCCAAAGTCCGTGACCCTAGATTTGTGGGAAGAGTTTCTGGGACAACATGAAAAAATAATAAGCTCCGTAAGCCTGCTCTGCTATTTCATTCCGGTTATATTGTGCGTTTTATATTCGATGAAAGCATTCAGACGCAAGCCGACCGACAAAGAGTACATCAAGGTCAGGGTCCATATTCCGGGTGCGTTTGCGTTGCGCGGAATTGCCGGATGGATCTGCAATCTTCTTCTTGAAACCGTGTTCCTGATTTATTTTAAGACACAGCATGATGTCCCGATTACATCAATAGTGATTCCGTCACTTGCATCATATATTTTTCTTTCGATGTTCTCATTCACGCTCACATATTTTACGCTGGAGACTCTGAACAGAAACGTGGTGCTTCCCGAAATCTACCCGGACGGAAACATCTCCGGCACGGAACGCATGTCGGTTTCTTCCATTAAAAACATGTTCCTGTTCTATTTTTTTTCGGCCTCGGTTTTTCCTGTTTCGTTTTTAATCATAAGGATTTTCTGCACGAAGCATTACAACATAGAGATTCCCGACTACTCCGATTTCATCTACACGGGACTGCTGCTTTTTATCGGACTGATTCTGACCATACTGATTTCAAGATTTTTCCAAAAGCCGCTCCAGAAACTCACCGACAGCGCAAACCAAATTTCAAGCGGAAACTATGATTTGAAAACCGTAATCTGCTCCAACGACGAGATGGGCGTTCTTGGCGATTCATTCAATTCCATGGCACGCTCGCTGAAGGAAAAGGAATTCATGCGCGACACATTCGGTAAAATCGTAACGCCCCAGATCCGCGACTATCTTTTGAACGAAAACGTTGCCCTTGGAGGAGAAACCGTCAATGTCACCGTAATGTTCTGCGACATCCGCGGATTCACAACCCTTTCCGAAAACATGGAACCGGAACGCATAGTTTCTTTTTTGAACGAATATTTTACCGGACTTGAAAAATGCATCGCATCGCACAACGGAGTCATAAACAAATACATCGGGGATGCGGTCATGGCACTGTTCGGTGCTCCTGTCAGAACAAAGACACATGCAAAGGATGCCTGGCTTGCGGCCTGTGACATGAGGCGTGAACTTGTCGAGATGAACAAAAAATTTTCCCAGGAAGGATTGCCGGAAATCAGATTCGGAATCGGTCTTCACACCGGGTCTGTTCTTGCAGGAAACATCGGAGCCACAAACCGCATGGAATACACGGTAATCGGCGACACGGTGAACACAGCAAGCAGAATCGAGGGACTGTGCAAGACATACAAAAAAGACCTTTTAATATCCGAAAGCACCGCAAAAGAAATTCAGGGACAGGATTTTGCCTTTGTCGATGAATCCGAAATCCGTGGCCGCAAGGAAAAGGTCAGGCTTTTTACGGATTCGGGGAACCCCCTTGAAAATCATGGGGCAAATCCTTAAAATAGATTCCCTATGGAATTCACACAAGAACAAATCGATGCACTTTCAGTTAATGAAGTTGACATCATGAAAAAAATCGCCGGCGAGCTGAACATCAATATTTCGCAGGTCAGCGCAGTTATCAGTTTGGTTGCAGAAGGATGCACCATTCCTTTTATCGCACGTTACCGCAAGGAAAAGCATGGTTCCCTTGATGAGGTTCAGGTCCGTGATTGCGACCATCTTTTCACTTCATACAAGAATCTTGAGGAACGTCGCCTTGAAATAGTGAAGGGAATTTTCGCCCAGAACAAGCTGACGGAAAGTCTCTACAACGCCGCCATGAACGCAAAGACAATGACGGAGCTTGAAGATTTGTGGGCACCGTTCAAGAAAAAGAAGAAGACACGCGGCATGGTCGCCATTGAAAAGGGACTCGACCCTCTTGCCGATGCAATGCTGGAGCTTGACGACAAGGCTTTTGAAGCAAAGGCAGCCGAATTCATAAAGACCGATGCAGAAGATGCAGCACTGAATGTTCCGACAGTCGAAGACGCAATCAAGGGTGCGCAGGACATAATTGCAGAGCGCATAAGCCAGGACACAAAGAACCGCGAATCCGTCCACGACCTTTACATGGCAACAGGAACCATGGTAACCAAGGGAATCGTTCCTGAGGGACAGGATGCCGAGACAGCCGAAAAGACTTCCACATACAAGATGTACTGGGACTACCGCGAGCCTCTCAACCAGGTGAAGCCGCACAGGATTCTTGCAATCAACAGGGCTGAACGTGAGGGTGCATTGGAAGTTACCCTTGATGTCGATGTTGATTCAGCGGTCAAGGAAGTTTCTTCAAAGCAGACAATCCGCAACAAATATCATGCCGATGCAATTGAAGATGGTATCGTCCGTCTTTTGAGTCCGGCAGTCCTCCGTGAAATCAGAAGCGATGAATTTGATGAAGCCGATGAGCATGGAATCGGAGTGTTCAGCGAGAACCTTAAAAACCTTCTTATGACACAGCCGATCAAGGGAAGCCGCGTTCTTGGTGTTGACCCGGGAATCCGCACGGGAACAAAATGTGCCGCACTTGATGAGACCGGAAAATATCTGGGCTACTTCCTGATTAAGCAGGTGACGGACCCTGATGGCTCATACAATGCAGTGAAAGACGCAATCAGAAAATATGCGATTCAGGTTGTCGCAGTCGGTAACGGAACGGGAAGCCAGGAAGTTCAGGCAATCGTAAGCAAGGTGATTTCCGAAAACTATCCGGACGTGCGCTACACTGTGGTCGATGAATCAGGCGCATCAGTTTATTCAGCATCCGACATTGCGCGCGAAGAATTCCCGGAGCTTGATTTGACAATCCGTGGTGCAATCAGCATGGGTCGCCGTCTTCAGGATCCTCTTGCGGAGCTTGTAAAAATCGATCCAAAGGCAATCGGTGTCGGTCTCTATCAGCATGACGTGAACCAGAAAAAACTTTCCGACAAGCTTGATGAAGTGGTCGGCTCGGTCGTAAACCAGGTTGGAGTGAACCTCAATACGGCATCGGCATCCCTTCTCAAATATGTTTCAGGAATCAACTCAAGCCTCGCAAAAAAGATTGTCGCATACCGTGACGCAAACGGAAAAATCACCAGCCGCGAAGATTTGAAAAAGGTCAGCGGATTGGGTCCAAAGGCATTCGAACAGTGCGCAGGATTTTTGAAGATTCCGGAAAGCTCAAACCCGTTGGACAACACTTGGGTTCACCCGGAAAATTATGCAGTCGCAAGTGAAGTTCTTCCTCTTGTAAAAAACGGTGACAAAATTACGGCCGCAGCAAAAAAAGAGATGGAAGAAAAATACGGAGTCGGCGAGCAGACAATCAACGACATAATCGACGAGCTTGCAAAACCGAACCGCGACCCACGTGACGGATATCCTGCACCGATCATGCAGAAGGGCGTCGTTGCTTTTGAAGATTTGACGGTCGGAATGAAAGTCACAGGCAAAATCCGCAATGTCGTTGATTTCGGAGCTTTCGTTGACATAGGACTCCACGAGACAGGATTGATTCACATAAGCGAATTGAGCGATGACTTTGTAAGCGACCCGATGGATGTCGTAAAAGTCGGTGACGTAAAGGAGTTTACTATCATCGACCTGGACAAAGACAGAAAGAGGATTTCACTTTCATTGAAGAGCGATGCCGCAACAAGGATGCCGGGTTCTTCATCAACCGGAACTTCTGCATCATCAGGCGGTACAAAAAAGCGTGTCGTCGTTGTGAAAAAAGGCGGTTCCGCTCCAAGCAAGGGACAGGGACATGACAGACCGAACAGGGGTCAGCAGCCAAAACAGAATTTCGGAAGCGATGACGGAATGAAATACAATCCGTTTGCGATGCTTTTGAAAAAATAGTTTGAAAAAAATTGACCGTCCGATTGGGAAAACTTTCGGGCGGTCTTTTTTTTGCGGTGGTCGCAAGGACAAAATCACCAAGTCATTGAAAACTAAACGGAGCGCACAGGCCTCAGTCCAAAAAGTTTCAGGCGGTCACTTGGGTCCAGAGTTCTCACGCATTTTATTTCACAGCTTTCAACATTGCTTTTCCAGCTGCCTCCACAGAAGCACCTTTCGCCATTCCTTTCGTCCCAGCACCATTCGTAGACATTTCCGCTCATGTCATAGAGGCCAAATCCGTTTGACCTTTTTGCGCAGACCTCGTGGGTGCTGCCACAACTGTTTTTCCCGAACCAAGCCACCTCGTCCGCGACATTGCTCCCGGAGTAAATAAAATTGTCCCTCGCACTTGCCGCATCCAGCCATTCTGCCACAGTCGGAAGTCTGAATCCGTTCGCGTGGAAATTACATTCGGGAGGCAATAAAAATTTAACGTCCGAACCAGGCTTGTACACCCAGTTCCTGACATCACTTTTTCCGTCAACAAAATAGCATGGCTCATATCCGCAGATTTCACTCAGACAGTTGCAGAAATAGATTGCATCGTACCACGAAACTCCGTCCACAGGATTGCACTCATCCCTGAACCGGCTTGGATTGAATCCCATGACCTCGTTCCAAACTTCCTGTGTAACTGGCGCAACGGAGATTTCAAATCCGGGAACCTTTGTCACCTCAAAGAACTTGTTTTTCCATTTCACCGGCGGAAGATTCTGCGCACTCAAATTCTGCGGAACAATTTTTACACCACACCTGTAACAAAAAATCGCACCGGGAACACCAACCGAACCGCACACAGGACAAACGGTAGGCTCGTCAGATTTTTTTATGTCCAGCGTCTTGTTGTAGATTTCAACAATGTTTTCCGCGACAAACGAAGCCTCTTCATGGATTCTTTTTATGGCCGTCTCATCAACAGCGTTGTCAAAAAATCCGGCGGACTCCAAAATCAGGACAACATTTTTTTCCTCGGGGGAAAGTTCCATGACTGTCTCCGCATCCTGATTCATACCGTCTTTCTCAGCGGATTCCGTTTTTATGTTTTCAGATTTCACAGAGCGGACAGCCTGCACAATTTTTTCTAGAGATATGCTCAAAGCCGTTCCTCCACACAAAAAAATTTCATTCTATTATCGGTTGATTTCCACAAATAAATCACAAAACGCTTACCTTATTTTTTGACCTGTATTCCGTTGGCGAAAGTCCGTAGACTGATTTGAAGGCCTGCGTGAATTTGCTCTGGCTTTCATATCCAACGGTCCTTGAGATTTCCGCAATCGATTTTTCACTTGCGACCAAAAGTTCCGCACCCTTCTCCATTCTGTGACGGTTTATGTGGGTCGCAATCGAAACGCCGTAGACCGACTTGAACACAGCCTTGAGCGTTGTAGGGTTCATGTAAAATTTTTTCGCAAGCTCCTCGATTGTAAAACGTGTGTCCAGATTGTCAACAAGAAAATTGTGCAGGTCCTTTATTTTTTTCACATGAGTCTCGGGATGCTCGTCCCCGCTTCCAATTTTTTCCTCGCCCCCAAAATCTGGACAGGAAATCGAAAGCACCATCTCTATCATCTTGTGCAGCACACGACATTCACGGGTGTCCGCCGCCCTGTAAAAAACTTCCTTTCCGATTCTCATTCCCTCAATCAGTCCACCGGACTTCAACAGTTTCAGGTGATGCGAAACCGCCGGCGTGGTCATTTCAACCGCATCCGCAATGTTCACAACGCAATCCCTGACATGGCAGAGAAGCCAAAAGATTTTTAGGCGGCTTGGATCGGAAAGGAGCGCAAAACTTGAGCTTGCGGACTCAAAACTTTTTGTCTTGGAAAGTTCCCTTGCGACAAAATCATTATGCTCCCCCGCGTGACCATGGATGTGAGGCAGACTTGGAAATTCCATTAAATCCCCCTTGTGCCAATCGGAAATTATTTTAGCCCGCTCGGTCTTTTATTAAAAAAAACACTTGTGGCTCCCATCAGATGGAATTATATTATCAATACAACAATTAAGCAACTGTTTAATTGTTTTTGAATCAACCTGTGTTTCTGGAGGACATATATGAAAAATACTTACAAGATAGAAGTGGACTGCGCAAACTGCGCAAACCTTATGGAGGAGGCCGCAAAAAAGACTGCCGGAGTGAAGGATGCCACCGTGAATTTTATGACACAGAAAATGACTGTGGAATTCGACGACGGAACAAACGACAGGGCCGTTATGAAAAATGTTTTCAAGGCCTGCCGAAAAGTGGAGCCAGACTGCGAGATTGAGTTTTAAATCCGCAATTCAGTTTTTAATCAAAACCCAGGTCGCACCGTTTCCGCCACCGTTTCTGTCAGGATGTCCAGACGCTCCAAGCCTCTTGTTCTGCTCGATGAACGTCCTGACCATGGGGCCAAGAACAGGGTCGCTTCCATGGCTGTGGTTTCCCTTTCCGTGGATTATCAAAATCTTTCGGAACCCACGCCTGACACTGTCGGCAACAAACCCCTCAAGCCTGGACCATGCTTCGTCCCTTGTAAGCCCGTGCAGGTCAATCGTCGCATCGGGGGAAAGGGTCCTGAGATAGTCGCGGTTGTGCATACGGGCCTCGTTTTCCGCTTCGTCCGAGATTTTGTCCTTGTCAACGGTTCCATGCCTGTTCAGCCACACATCAATGGGGTTCGCACGCTTTTTGCTGTCCGCCTCCATCTGCTGCTCGTAGCTGTATCCCTGGGCCTTGAGCATCTTCTGTTCCTTTGTCATGGCGTTTGGTTTTTTGTTTGACTTCTGCGGACCCTTTTTTGGCTGGGACGCTTTTTTTTCAATGGAATCCCACTGCGACAAAATATCACCAAAATCCATACCTTCCCCCAACAGCGTCTAGTCTATAAACATGAGAGTGTCGTTCATCACCCAGCCGTAAGTGTCGTTGCAGCGGATGTACGACCAGTCGCCCGTCTCCTTCTGGACATGGACCACCGACCCTTTTGAAATGCTCACGCCAGCACCGGAACCTTCCTCTGGAATCTGCGCAATCTCACCGCCTGTGTAAAGGGCAATCTTCTGGAAAGTCCACCGGGCATAGAAAAGTCCAAGCGCAAGGAAGACCACCGAGAAAGCAAGACACACGGACGCGGCAGGAATTTTTTTGAGGACAAAAAGCAGGACCGAAAGAAAAACCAGAACCGCAAATATTCCGGCAATAACAATCAGGAGGGGAACACTTGGCTCCCAGGCAGCGGAATTGAGACCGGCCCCACGTTCAATCTCCCGACGCTCCTTTCTTGCCGCAGAAAAAATCGGAATGGAATGGCGCTCCGTTTTGTGGAGTTCAAGAAGCGCATCGATGTCCTCAACCTCGGTATAGACTGAAGCTCCGGACGCACTCTGCTCGATGGAATCCGAAAAAGCGTTCGCATAGATTTCAGGCTCGTCGTCATCATAATACTCGCGTCGTTCAAGCGGGGGTCCAACCTTTATCTCCGTAAGCATCGGGACTTCCACATTGTACCTGATTCCGCCAAGGGACATTGCCGTCATGGAAAATTTCGGGAAACTGTACACACCTTCCGCAAGCGGCTGCCAATCAAATTTTGCGACCGGAATTGTGTTCGGATTGAACTCCTCGCTGGTTATGTTCTGCCTTGTTATGTCGTAGCTTTCGACTTCCATGAACAGGGAATTCTCCGGGATTTTCCATGTCAAATCATATACCTGGGTGGCGTACCGAATATTCAAAGTGAATTTCAGATGCTGGCCGGCGGACATGTTCAAAGTTCTTGAGGCGGACGAGTATCTTGAATCGTCAAATGTCACCTTGATGCTTGGCTGGACTATGCTCGGATTTTCATAGACATAGACAGTCTCAAACGGAATGTGCGCCCACCATGTGTCAACCTGCACGTCGATTGCCCTGAACTGGTAGGAGCCGGGCGTGTTGAATCTGAAAGTCATAATCAGCCTGGTTCCATAGGACTCGGAGGTTCCGGTCGAAGGCGCATAGTTTTCCTTTTTCATCGAAACAAAGCTCGCACCCTGCGGAACGTCGTTGATTGCCGCAGAGATTTTGTCCGGCGAAACATTTTCTATGTTGACCGCAAACGAACAGTCCTGGGCCGTAAAAAAATATTTTTCCGTCTTTCTAAGCCTGAGCGACTGTAGATACTGCCAGGAGACTGCCCCGAACATCTTTTGAGGCGCGATGATTGAAGCCAGCTCCACCAAAACAAAGGCTAGTAGTCCAGCGCAGAGCCGTCGGGTTTTTGCTGCTGATTTTTCCATTGGTTCTGTTCATTCTCCCGTATTATAGAATACATTGCGTTTTCCATTACCGATGATGTGTCGGTATTTTGATTTTTCTGGCTTGAATCTTTCTGCGTACCGTCGCCACCTGAATGTGACTCGTACTCCTTGAGGGAAAGCTCCAGATTTATTTTCGCGTTCACGTCCGAACTTTTCACAAGGAGGGCCTGCTTGAAATAGTCCACAGCGGCCTTGTAGTCTCCATTCCTGTGCGCAAGGATTCCCATGTTGTAAAGCACGGAAAACTTGATTACATCGGGAGCGTCCGGGGTGATTTCCTCGTAACGCTTTTTTGCGAAATCGTTTTCGTTCTGCATGAGGTAGGTGGTGGCAAGTCCATAGAGAGCGTACTGCTGGATTGAAGTGTCGCCCCTCTGCTCCGCCGACTCATCCACCTCCAGAAAATTTCCGACGGCATCCTGGTAGTTCTCGCGGTTCCAGTCCATGCGCCCCTCAAGGATTTTGATTCCATCATGGAGAGTGTGCGGGGAACATCCGGTCAAAAGAATCACACAGGATGCCACAGCCGCAGCCCTGGCCTTTTTTATGACAGAACGGTACCCGGTAAAGTTAAGCTCCCCGAAGACAAACGAAAGCACGATAAACACAAGCGCGAGCAGAATGAAAAGATTGTGCCTGTCCACGCTCTGAAGCTCATAGACAACAGTCGCCTCGTCATCAAACTCCTCACCGAGGGCATTTGGATTTACGTCCGCATTTTTTTTCAGGCTGGATATGACCTTGTTCGCCGAGCCAAGCTCCGATGAATCAACAAAGGCAAGCTCCGGCATGAGTCTGCTTCCGCTCTGGGTCAAAGTTTTTTTCTTCACATTCTCAATTGCGTCCAGAACAGTGTCGGCCCTAAGAGCTGTCTTAACCTCGGTCTCCATGTCACCGGCAAGAACGCTTGTCTCGCGGTCGGTTCCGAATCCAACAATCACAACCGGGATTCCAAATTTTACTGCCGACATCAATGCGCCGGAAAGAGATGAGTCCGTCTCCTCTCCATCAGTGAACACCCAGATGCACGAAGCCTGGGATGACTGCGACGGAAACGCCATGATTGCGGCCTCGATTCCTTTTCCAAGGCTGGTTCCCCTTGATGTCATAAGGCGTGGCGAAAGAGCATCCAGAATCGAAAGAACAGATTCCCTGTCCTCTGTCTGCGGAACCGCAACAACACCGTCGCCCTTAGCAAGAACCACCGAGACCGATGTGTTTCCAATCTTGTCCAGCAGCATCTTTGCATATTCGGATGCCGCCTGCATTCTCGTCATTCCACCGGGACCATCGTCCGCCTCCATGCTGTATGAAATGTCAAAGACCATGGAGACCGCGCGTCCGCTTTTCTGCACAGGAACAAAACTTGTTCCCCAGGAAATCCCCGACATTGCGCCGACAATCATGGTCCACGCAAGCACACGCAGGAATGTCCTTATCAAAAAGGATGTGCGGTATCTGGTGAGTACGGAAAAATTTTTGTTCAGGGCCTTTTCCCTTCCAAGCGTCTTCAATATTTTTGCGTAGCGGCTCACCATGTAGACTATGTACGGAACCAGGGCGAGCAGAGCGTAAAGGCATTTCGGATGAGCGATTGAAAAATTCATAGTATCTCCCTTAGCGCGAAACGACGGATAAACACTGCGGCAAAAAGAAGAATCGCGCCGGCAAAAACAAAGTGCCTGTAGAACTTTTTGTCGTTGTTCCTGATGTGGTAGGTCTGCACCATGCTCTCGTTGCGCTCCACCGAATCAAGGACCTGGGAAAGAACGTTCAGGGAATCGACCTCATAAAATTTTCCATCGCCCTCGGACGCAAGTTCGGCCATCTTTGTGGAGTCGTAGTCCGAATTGAAAAATCCAGAGTAAAGGCGGTTCGTGTGCGGATCGACATACTCAAGCCGGACGGTCCCCTTTGTTCCAATGCCCAGTATATAGAGGGAAATGTTTTTTTTGTGCGCAAGACGTGCGGCTGTGTTCGGGTGGATTGTGCCGGAATTGTTTTCGCCGTCGGTAATCAGCACTATGCTTTTTTTGGGCGAGCGTGACGATTCCAGATGCATAATCGCACAGACAAGACCGTTTCCAATTGCAGTTCCATCACCAAGCTCACCGGCAATAACGTCGTCCAGTTTTTTCATAAAGAGATTCCTGTCCAGGGTCGGGGGAACAACCACCGCAGTCTCCTTCGCCATCTCGACAAGACCAACGGAGGCTCCAGTGTTTTCTGTCAGCAGAGTCTTGATTGCCTGTTTTGCGGCAGCCATTCTGGTAAGGCCATCCATGTCCTGCGCCATCATCGACGGACTTGTGTCAAGCACATAAAGAATGTCGGAGCCTCTGGACGAGTAGACTTTTTCCTGATGGTGCACAACGGGATTCGCGTACGCAATCACAAGGCAGATAAATCCGGAGGAGCCGAGAACCGAAGCCAGCACGGAAAAAAACTTGTGCGCCCCGCTGTTCCAGTTGAACGGCTTTCCATGCCAGTCGCAAAGTGTCAGCGGAAAAGTAATCGGACGGAAAACTTTCACGTAGCGCAGAAAATAGTAAAGGGGAACAACCAAAAGCCAAAAGAACGCGGCAGGATTTTCAAATTCCATTACGCTACCCCTCCATCTTTTTCTTCATCAACTTTTTCAAGACCCTCGATTGCTCCGTTTGTGCTTTCGACAATTCCGGCCCTCTCGCCCTCGTTGAACGCCGCCTCGTGGATTTCAACCGGAAGCTGTTTTGAGTCGATTGAGTTCTGGGCAAATATGATATAGTCCGTCCTCGTGAAGAGAGAGACAATCGTAAGGACGGCATCCTCCTGTGAATCGGAGAGCATTCCTCCGGTGACATTGAAAATCACGGACGCAATACGCTTTGTAGTCACAGCGCCAAATGGAACGCCGAAACGCGAGTCCAGATATGTGCGCATAATTTTCTGCCACTCGGTCGCATACTCAACGTCGGAGCATTTTTTCGCCGCAAGTTTTTTAAGGTGCCGCCTTGTGAGCTGAGACATGCGGATAAGGCCCAGACGTTCGCGCAGATTGTACCACGCCTCCTGGATTGCACGCATCTTGGCAAGCACAAAACAGATTCCGAACAAAAGCAGAACGCCCACAACAATCAGGGTCCAGAGAATATAGTTCGTGCCGGGAAGAAGAAGGGGCGAAACCGGTGGACGCAGACTGACCGCACCCAGATTTTCGGAAAGCGAAATGATATTCATCCCCTGGAGACGGATTTTGTATGGAGCCGGGTTGATTCCAGAATCAAGCGCCATGGTATCGACCTGCTCCTCAAAAACCTTTTCGCCGTCGTCCTTTTTTTCGGCCTCGACTTTTTCTTCCTCAACAATAACGGCATCCTTTCCAAGACAGCACGCGCTCAAATTGAATGTCGGAAATTTCAGTTCACCTGTCACCCACGGGATAAACTTTATCAGCAGGGTATAGCTCATTCCGTTTCTGTGCAGGGAGACTTCGTTCACGGTGTACCTTTCGTCCGCATCGACAAAAGGCTTCAGGTGTGGATTCAGATAGAGCGTGTCCCCGTCGATATGCTTTGTGTCCGCCAGGGCAAAAAAATCTACGCCGCTGTTGAACGTGTAGTGGAGCTGCACCTCGTCCCCAATATAGACCTCCGAAGGCAGAACAAACTGCTGCACAAAATCGTCGGACGCGGATTTGCTCTTTGTGTCCGCAAAAACAGACAGCGTTGCGGCAATAAGAATAAGCGGAAGCAGAAAAATTTTCTTCATATACTCTGCCTGTCCCTTGTCGAAAAGAATCTGGTCATCTCCCTCAGGCAATCGGAATTTGTGTTCAGCACAAAAGGGATTCCACCACGGCGGCGGCACTCATGGTTCCACTGCACCATGCGGGATTCGTTGTCCTCCCTCCACTTGCGGCGGAATTTTGATGAGGACGTTGGAAGCACCATGCGGATTCCAGTCTCCGGATCTGTGAATGGAATCGACCCGACCTCAGGAAGATGCTCGTCCATGCTGTCCGCAATTTTGACGGCGACGACATCGTTTCTCTGGCAAAGATAGCCGAATGCCTGGCCCCATGCCGTGGTCCTGAAATCAGAGAAAACCATAATCAGGGTCCGCTTTTTCAAAAGACGCTGGCAACCGAGCAACGCGGACTCAAGCGAGGAACCACCGGTCCCATATTCTTCGATCTTCTCAAATTCGGAAAGGAGGAGCATCACCTGGTCGTGTCCGGGAGCAGGAGAACAGTTGAAACGGATTTTTCCATCGTAAATCACCGCGCCAATCGGGGATGCGTTGTGGAAGGACGCAAGTGTCAAAAGGGACGCACATTCCGCGGCAATCTCCAGTCTCGATTTTCTTCCCGAGCCGGATTTCATTGAGGCGGACGCATCGATTACGACCATGACGTTCAGGTCCCTCTCCTCGTCATACTGCTTCACGAACGGACGGCACATCCTTGCGGTAACATTCCAGTCTATAGTTCTGACATCATCCCCGTCCATATACTCGCGCACACCGCTGAAATCAATTCCACGGCCCTTGTACAGGGAACGGAAGGAACCATTCCTCATTCCGTCGGCAAGGGCAAGCGAATTAAGATGGAGGAGAGTCGCTTTTTTAGCTAAAGTTGACTTGTCCATACAGCCATGCCCCTTTTTACGGAAGTGGCATAATCTCGATAATCTTGGAAATCAGCTCGTCGGTGGAGACTGAATCAGCGGAGGCCTCGTAGTTCAAAACAAGACGGTGGCGGAGAACCGGTTTCGCAACAGCCTGCACATCCTCAGGAAGAACGAAGCTGCGTCCATTGAACAGGGCTGCAACCTTGGCGCACTGGAGAAGCGCAATTCCCGCACGTGGGGAGGCTCCATAGGAAATGTAGTGGAGTATGTCGTTCTTTTTCTGGGTGGATGATGCCCGTCTCTCGTTTTTGCCAGGCTCCGGACGTGTTACGCTCACGATGGAAACAATGTAGTTTATGATTTTGTCATCCGCCGTGATTGCCTCGACCGCGCTCTTGCATCTGTTTATCTGGTCAACGCTGAACACATTCTGCACAGGCTGGTTGATTGCGTTTCCGTTCGACTTTACAATCTGGATTTCCTCTTCGGGTGTCGGGTAGGTAACGAGGAGCTTCATCAAAAAGCGGTCCTGCTCCGCCTCGGGAAGATTGTATGTTCCCTCCTGCTCAATCGGGTTCTGTGTCGCGAGAACAAAGAACGGTTCGGGAAGATGGTAGGATGTTTCACCAATCGTAACCTGGTGCTCGGCCATGGCTTCAAGAAGAGCCGACTGAACTTTCGCCGGAGCACGGTTGATTTCATCGGCAAGGACTATGTTCGAGAAAACAGGTCCACGGCGGACTGCAAATTTCGCAAGGGCCTGCTGGTAAATAAGAGTTCCTGTAACATCAGCCGGCAAAAGGTCCGGGGTAAACTGGATTCTCTTGAACTCAAGCCCCGAAATCTCCGCGAACGTACGGACAGCCAAAGTTTTCGCAAGTCCAGGAACACCCTCCAGAAGAATATGCCCACCACCAATCATGGCGGTAAGGATTCCATCTATGACTTCCTTCTGGCCCACAAGACGCTTGGCCACTTCCCTTCTGCAATTGTTTATGCTGGCGGAACATTCCTCCAGCTCGTATTTAGAAATTTCCATATCCACACCTTTATAAAAAAACTTCTTAGTAGAATATCATATAAATAGGAAAAAATTCAACAATATTATGGAACATAACAGATTTATAGGATAAAATCATTGTACGGATTAAAAAAAAATGTATTCAACAAAAAGGAGCTTTTATGAAAAAGAGAGTTATCGCGGCAGCGGCACTGCTTTTTGCTTCCGCCATGGCATTTGCGAAGGTAAACGGCGACAAATTTCTGCACACAATCAGCGAGGAGGGAAAACCGGGGAAGGTTCTGAACATCTACTCATGGAACGATGAGTTTCTAAACCGGCTCCAGAATTTTTACCCGGACTTTGACAGCTCGACAGGCAAGATTGGCGATGTCACAGTGTACTATACGGTCATTCAAAGCTACGACGAAATGTACCAGACAAAACTTGACGCAGCCTTAAAAAATCAGAACAAAGCGAAACCACAGGACAAGGTTGACATTTTTTTGGTGGAGCCGGACTACGCACTGAAGTATACAAAGTCCCCGTACACCCTTGACATGAAGGCGGACCTTGGATTTACGGACTCCGACCTTTCTTCACAATTCCAGTACACAAAAGACTTGGGAACAGCGGACGGAAAACTAAAGGCACTTACATGGCAGGCATGTCCCGGAGGTCTAATCTACCGGAGGTCCATGGCAAAAGAGGCATTCGGAACGGACGACCCGGAA
>JAEEGL012089720.1_pt1 | contig 17284 bp, 11 predicted proteins | sample 9134231 | NCBI WGS metagenome assembly JAEEGL01 (sample SAMN16246548, study PRJNA631951) | gut metagenome | biome: gut microbiome; feature: rumen; material: fiber-attached | host: Bos | place: Iran: Karaj | collected 2018-10
ACTACGTGAAAGACCTCCGGCCTCCGTACGCTACCCAGCGTCTCAGCCGCCTGTCCCTCAAACGGAATGTCCAATCCACGTTTCAGTTTGATTGTTTGCATGTTAGTAAATGTTTGATATTTATTGTTTGTTTTTATACTCACAACTTTTGCGGGTGCAAAAGTACAAAAAAAAAATGACATACACAAGAGTGTATGCTACTTTTTTGAATTTTTCGCGCTTAGGCACCAGCTAACGCAGCGTCGAACTGCACCTCTTCCTCGGAAGGAATGGGCTGTCCGGAAGGTTCGAAGATCATATGTACCGTGCGATTGATCATGGTTATCGTGTAATTGAAATTGGGCTGCAAAAGTACGAAGAATTTTTGAATTGAGCAAGACTTTTCGCAAAAAAAATCGCCACCCCTTCGGATGACGATTTCTCTTGAGCTTGTATTTATTGTTATTATTACTCTGTCTGCTTGGTGAGTTTGAGGATAGTGCGGGAGCCATTGTCCTCGGTCGTAACCAGCTGGAGGTTGTCGTACGAGTCGCCGACCTTACGTATCACGCCCACTTCGTGGAATTTCTCTCCATCGGATTGGGTGTACAGGATAGAGTCGTCGACGATCTTATACGCTACGGCGATAGGCATCTCCAGTCCGTCTTTGGAGAACGCGTTGACGAGGCTGATGGCTGCGCCGGAGGCGTCGATGAGCAGTTGGCTTTCCTCGAACTGCATCGTCATCTTCATGGAGGACAGGAACATCGCCGCGAGAGCGTTGGTTAACTCGTCTCCGCTGTCGAGATCGGACATAAGCGCAGAGAAGTCGACGTCATACCGTCCTTGCAACTCTTTGGTGTTGACGGCCTTTTCGTTCGATGTGCAGGCAATCAATGTCATGCCGGCAATGAGAATAAGGAATAATTTTTTCATGAGTTGTGTTTATTTGGTTGCACAATTTTGCGGGGCAAAGGTAATGCTTTTGTTTCATATATGCAAGCAATTCTATTTTTTGACTTAATTATTTGCACAATTGCGCATTTTGTTGTACCTTTGCAGCGGATTTTGGACGATATGTTTATGAAACGGGAAATAGTTGTTTTTGATTTAGGCGGGGTGCTGATAAAACTCAATGTGGGCCGGTGTATGCGTGCTTTCGAGGTACTGATGGGTGAAGCGAATATGCGTGCGGTACTCGGCATGGATGTGAACGGCGAAGGCATCAAAGCCGTGAGTATAGCTACTAAGCAACTCATGGCGGATTTCGAGCGCGGAACGATCAGTACGGAGGACTTCCTCACGGAAGTGCAGGCTTTCTGTCGCCCCGGGACGAACAAAGAAGCGATAGTAGAGGCGTGGATGGCGATGCTGGATGAGTTACCTGCCGATCGCTTGGCGTTCGTAGACGCGCTTTGCGCGAAAGGATACAAGGTCTATCTGCTGTCCAATGGAAACGATCTGCATTTCGAGTTCATCAACCGCACCTATGGCTTGGATGCACATTTCGACGGGATGTTCCTCTCGCAGAAGATGCACATGGCCAAGCCCGAAGAAGCGATCTTCCGCGCTGTGGATGCGGCAATCCGTTCGGATGCAGAAACAGAAGTGTGCTTCATTGACGATATCGAGACTAACCGCCGCGCCGCGGAGACTTTCGTCCATTGGACCACTTTTGCCTCTCTCGGCGATTTCGCAGAAAACTTTGCCTAAAAAAGACACAACCTTATGGATGTAAGCAGGCCGAAAACGAGCCAAAAATGTGATTTTTTATTAAAAAAATAGCGTTTGTTAATGAAAAAATTTGCATACGTCATTTTTTTTGTGTAATTTTGCGGCCGTTTTATTGTATTTATATAGATACACACAATGATGCGATAATAATATAAAGGACTATGATACACAACAACAAATCTCGATTCGTACTATTGATGCTGGTTCTGCTGCTCGGGTGGAGCGCCCGCGCGGAGCAGAAGATTATCGACAACACGGTGTTGGACAAGCACTATGGTTGGCTTTCGTTAGGCGGAGGCTATTTCACCTTGTTGGAGCAGTTTGATGATATCACGACTCAAGGCGGCGGACAAGTGAGTCTGAGCGGCGGATATGAGTTAAGGTACGGTATGTTCTACTTCTCTGCGGGTGTGGATTTTGCCTTTTGGCTCTCTAATGCGACGACCCAGGCTTGGCGTTTTGACCGCGCGATGTATGACACCCAGGGTAAGCTGATGACGTATCACTATGACCTGGATCCGAGTAGGGAACATTCGTTCGGTTTGACCGCCCGTATTCCTCTCATGATCGGTATGACCGTGAAAGGTTTTTATTTCGGTGTGGGTGCGAACGTAGGTTATCATATCCTATCGGAGAACCATGTGACGCGAGCCTATAGAGGTTGTGCGACGTACGATCAGTACTTCGAGGATTTTACCGATATGCCGAACCATTTCTACACGAACTACGTAGCTACCAATACGGAACATCTGCGCATGAACATCCCGGTGAACCTGATTGGCGAGATAGGGTATGACGTGCTGGCTAACTACAGCTACAGCAGTTACAGCCGCGACCAGGTGCTGAAGATCGGCGCGTATGTAGAATACGGGTTGACCAATGCGTTCAGCAATAAAGAGGACGGATCGCTGTTTGATCCCAATCCGGAGCATCCGATTCAGTTGGACGTATGGTCCTACTATACGAAAAAGGCAACAACGACACACCGAGTGGTGCCTTTGAGCGTCGGTATCAAGTTGACGTGGATGCTGCGTATCCCGACGAAGAACTGTAATTGTAAACCATTCTAAAAGAATCTATTGGGGCGTATGAAAAGAACATCGACTCTTTTTAGCGTTATAGTCATACTCGCGTGCTTGTCTGCCGGTTCTGCATCGGCAGCGGTTGTCAATCACAATATCAGCAGTAGCAACCTGATCATTCCCGGAACGTCGACCAATGATTATGTGGTGACCGGAAGCAGTACCGGCTATTATATCCGCGCGGAATTCGGATACAAGGGAACTATCACGTTGAAGAACTGCAGTTTCCGATTCACCTCTTCCGGCGTGAACTCTCCTATCCGAATCGTAGGTAGGGATAATATGTCGAACACCGATCCGAGTCGTACGAACGTGAACCTGGTGTTGGACGGAACGAACACGATCTATAACAACGGCGGCGGTCGCGCAGGTATCCAGGTGGACCAAGGTGCGCAGATTAATATCAGCGCTATCGAGCAATGCGATAACACCAGCGGTACATTAACCATCACCCAAGCGAATGATGATGGAGGCGCCGGAATCGGTTCTCTTAACCATAGCAGGAACAGTAACGAGACGACCTCCACGGCAGCCTTGAGTAATGGGTATACGGGAACCACCGCCGGAGGAAACATCGTCATCTCCAGCGGAACTATCACGTGCCATGGAGGACACGGAGCCGGTATTGGAGGTGGTTTCCGTACGTATTACGACGGAATGATCGTGATATACGGAGGTGTCATCAAAGCGTCTTCGGTGCGCCACTCTGCAGGTATCGGTAGTGGATGTCCTACGGGTAAGGGTGTGGTAGACGAATACACGCCTAATTCTGCTGTGGTCGTTCTGCCGCCTGCCGCTATTTCCGCTACGGGTGCCGGAGGAAGCAGCGGAGAACAACAGATGGCATCGTTGGGACTGGCGGGAACGAACGTGCGTGTGTATATCGGTGACCCGGAGAAACCGACTATCCGCGTGAGCACAGTAGACCACCTGCCGAATGCAAATATCTATTTCGATTTGAGTCAGGATCCGGATATCAACCGCGTGATCACCTCGACTATCAGTTCGTCGATCCTCAACGTGAACAACGTGCTTCTGGGGCAAACGGATGCGAGCGGCGTGTTTACCACCACCGGTTCGCTTACCAATCCGACGACGTTCTTTACCGATGCATCCAGTACCTATGAGGCGACAGCAGGTAACCCCTATGTGCCTATCACCCAACGCATGCCAAACGGAGGAAGCGTAGAGTTCCCGTTGCTGGAGACGAAGATCGGAATCAGCCTGAAAGAATCGAAGATGCTGGAGACGGGTTATACCACCCGCGACGCACAGAAAGCAGCTGCTATCGTGAAGGTAGTCTATAACGATCCGAGTCCGATGACCAACGTGACGTTTGACCTTGCTTCCGGCGAGACTACACCGTTCGGCGACCTGATCTTCTTAGGTGCAGACAGCGCTACGGTTATCCCTGCTCCGACGACTTTGAACCAAGGGGATGTGTTCTACGTGATTGTGCCGGCTAAGTTGGGCTTGGTGGCCAAAGTGCATTCGGACGTATTACGTATGTCCGGCGTATGGAAGGGTTCGGACACCGGTTACATCCGACAAGTCATCTCTCAGGTGGTTACGGACGTACAACCGGTCTATATATGCGAAGGTGAGTCGTACTATTTCAACGGGGAGTATCTGACCGAGCCAGGTATCTATACCGAGGTGAGCTCCAGTTCGTCCACTTGCGCTGTGGAGTCCAACGTGACGACGATCAAGTTGATCATCGACAGCCCCAAATACATCAAAGAGACCGCCCGTATATGTAGCGGTGAGAGTTATACATGGTATGGAGAAAAACTGACGAAGGGCGGCACGTATACGAGAAATCTGAAGACAGCCACCGGCGCTTGCGACAGTATTCTGGAGCTGGAACTGATAGAATACAAGACGTATCTGACCACCCAAAAGGCGAGTGTCTGTCAAGGCGAGAAATACTACTTTGCCGGCAGAGAGTTGACGACGAGCGGAACCTATTACGATTCGCTTCAGACGATTAACGGATGCGACAGTGTGACGAAGTTGGTACTGACGGTCAACCCGACCTATCTGTTCGAAGACGATGCGGAGATGTGCGACGACGAGGTATATACTTTCCGCGGCAAGAAACTCTATCAGACAGGTACCTATTTCGACAGCCTGAAGACGAAAGCCGGATGTGACAGTATATACAAACTCAACCTGGTTGTTCATCCGACGTATTTCTTCCCGACAGTCGAGACGACCTGCGACAACCATCCGTATACCTATCGCGGCAAGGTGTATAACGAGACGGGCGTGTACTACGACAGCCTGACCACCGCTTTCGGATGCGACAGTATATACCGATTGGATCTGACGGTATATCCGAGTTACAGTTTCGAAGAGTCGGCGACGATATGCGATTATGAGAAATACAAGTTCCAAGGGCGATTGCTGAACAAGACGGGAGTGTATGTAGACACGATCCCGACCGTACATGGTTGCGACAGTGTGTATACCTTGCACCTGCAGGCCACACCGACGAAAAAGGACTCGATCAACGTATCGATTTGCTTGGATGATTACTACCTATTTGGCGGAAACAAGATCTATGAAGATGGCGTGTATCGAGACACGTTAACCGACCCGCAAGAGAATGGGTGCGAGATCCATACGCTGCGGCTGAGGACCGTAGCGAGCACGATCATCTCCAGAGCGCGAGTAGATGATGCTTGTGCGGACAGCACGAGGTATCAAATCAAATATCACTATAACGGACCTGCGCCGATTAGCTACAGTCTGTATTACGATGATTACGCGAAGGAGATGGGCTTCGAGGACGTACTGGATGCTCCGTTCACGGGATATGTCTACGGCAACATCCCGCAATTCCCGGGCAAAGAGTACCTGAAGCCGGACATCTATCATGTGCGCCTCGAATTCAACAACGGCGTTTGTAACCCCGGGGAGTCGTCGTTCGATCTCGCATTTATGATCAAGTATCCGTCCTGGATTCTCGAGCAGAATTGGAACGATGTGGTAGCCGTGCTGAATGAGAACTACAACGGAGGTTATAAATTCAAGCAGTTTGACTGGTATGTGAACAACCGGGAGCATGAGCACAATGCGAAATCGTATATCTATACGCCGCATTATCTGCATACCGGCGATTTGGTATACGCTTCGTTGACGCGCCCAGACGATGACTACGCTATATGCACCTGTCCGATCATGATACGCGACAAGTCTAACTCGTATGCATCCGATGAGCCGGTGCTGGTAGCAGTCAATAACATGAGTAAGATGCTGACCGTAGCGGTTCAGAAGCCGATGTCGTACATGATTCTGAACGCAAGCGGCATGGTGATGCAAAGCGGTTTTATCCAGGCCGCAGGCACAAACACGATCTCTTATTCCCTGCCGCAAAGTGGATTGTATGTCATTGTCTTCACAGAGGGGAACACGGTGAGAAGTTATAAGTTTACGTTGTAAATTGTAGAAAAAGTAACTCTTTGGGCGTATGAAAAGAATAGCATGCCTTTTAAGCATTATAATCACCCTTGCGTGCTTGTCTACCGGTCCATTATCGGCAGCGGTTATCAATCACGATATCAGCAGCGGCAACCTGATCATTTCCGGTACGTCGAAAAATGACTACGTGGTTACCGGAAGCAGTACCGGCAATTATATCCGCGCTGAATTCGGCTACAAGGGTACTATCACGTTGAAGAACTGCAGTTTCTATTTCACCTCTTACGGTTCGGAATCTCCTATCCGTATCGCAGGTAAGAACGGGTTGTCGAACACTGATCCGAGCCGCACGAACGTGAACCTGGTATTGGACGGAACGAACTCCATCTACAATGACGGAGGCGGCCGTGCGGGTATCCAGGTGGATCAAGGCGCGCAGATCAATATCAGCGCTATCGAGCCGTGCGATAACACCAGCGGTACATTAACGGTGACACAAGCGAATGATGGCGGTGGCGCCGGCATCGGTTCTCTTAACCACTGCTACAACTACGACGAGACGACCTCAACAGTCACGCTGAGCAATGGCGAAACAGGAACCACGGCCGGAGGAAATGTCGTTATCTCCAGCGGAACTATCACCACGAAAGGCGGTCATGGCGCCGGCATCGGAGGCGGTTTTTGTACCTTCTATGACGGTATGATCGTCATCTACGGCGGAATCGTGAATGCCACGGCGATCTTTGATGCCGCCGGAATAGGTAGCGGTTGCCCCCTTGGAACAGGTGTGGTAGAGGAGCATGCTCCCACTTCGGCGATCGTCGTTCTTCCTCCCGCTGTTATCTCGGCGAAGGGCGCCGGAGAGTCAGCCACCGGAGGTGTGGGTTATGATCTATTCCCTGAGTTAGGATTAGCAGGCACGAACGTGCGTATCTATATTGGTGACCCGGATAAACCGGCTATCCGCGTGAGAACAGTAGACCACCTGCCGAATGCGAATATCTATTTCGACTTGAGTCAGGATCCGGATATCAACCGAGTGATCACCTCGACTATCAGTTCGTCGATCCTCAACGTGAACAACGTGCTTCTGGGGCAAACGGATGCGAGCGGCGTGTTTACCACTACCGGTTCGCTTACCAACCCGACGACGTTCTTTACCGATGCATCCAGTACGAATGAAGCTACGGCGGGTAACCCCTATGTGCCTATCACCCAAAAGATGCCCAACGGAGGAAGCGTAGAGTTCCCGCTGTTAGAGACGAAGATAGGTGTCAGCCTGAGCGAATCGAAGATGTTGGAAGAAGGCTATACGAGTAGCGAGGCGCAGAAAGCAGCTTCCGTCGTGAAGGTGACGTATGACGATCCGAGCCCGATGACCAACGTGGTTTATGACCTTGCCTCCGGCGAGTCGACACCGTTCAACAGCCCGAGATTCTTCGGACCGGACAGTACTACCCTTATCTCGGCTCCGACGACCTTGAACAAGGGGGATGTATTCTATATCATCGTACCTGCCAAGCAGAACTTAGCGGCTAAGGTACATACGGATGTATTACGTATGTCCGGTATATGGAAAGGTGCGTCCACCGGCTATATCCGACAAGTCATCTCGCAGATAGTGACGGACGTAGAACCCGTCTATATATGCGAAGGCGAGTCATACTATTTCAACGGTCAGTTCTTAACCGAGCCAGGTATCTATACCGAAGTGAGTTCAACCACATCCACGTGTGCCGTTGAATCCAGCGTGAAGACGATCAAGTTGATTGTAGACAGCCCCAAATACGTCAAAGAGACCGCCAGCATCTGTAGCGGAGAGACCTACATGTGGCATGGGGAGAAGTTGACGAAGGGCGGCACGTATACGCGCAAACTGAAGACAGCCACCGGCGCTTGCGACAGTATCATGGAGTTGGAGTTGACGGAATACAAGTCATACCTGATTGACCAAGAGGCGCATATCTGTCAAGGCGAGACCTTCCCGTTTGCCGGCAAGGAGCTATCAACAACCGGTAACTATTTTGACACCTTGCACACGGTGGACGGTTGCGATAGCGTGATTCACCTGCGCCTGGTAGTTAATCGCAAGTATCTGATGGAGAAAGAGGTGAAGACCTGCTCTAACCAATACGATTTCCGCGGACGTATCTTGGATCATACCGGCGTGTACTACGACAGCCTGAAGACGAAAGCTGGATGTGACAGTATCTATAAGTTAGACCTGTTCGTCTATCCCAGGTATTACTTCCCGACGGTAGAGACGACCTGTGACAATCACCCGTATTCCTACCGCGGCAAGACATATAACCGGACAGGTATTTACACGGACAGCCTTACCACCACTTGCGGTTGCGACAGTATCTACCAATTGAACCTGACGGTACATCCGAGTTACAGCTATCAAGAGACGGTAACATCGTGCGATTACGAGCCATATAACTTCCGAGGAAAACTGTTGACCCAATCGGGCATATACAGCGACACGATTCCTACGATCCATGGATGCGACAGCGTCTATACCGTATACCTGCGTACACGGCGTACTATCCGGGATTCGGTCAGCACCTCGATATGCTTAGGTGATTACTATATGTTCGAGGGCACCCCGATCTACGAAGACGGACTCTATCGGGATACCTTATCCGAACCTCAAGGAAACGGGTGTGAGATCCATACGCTGCTGCTGAAGACCGTAGAGAGCACGGTTATCTCCCATGCGCAAGTGGATGATGCTTGCGCGGACAGCACGGTATATCACATCAACTATCAGTATACCGGTTCTGCCCCGATCAGCTATAGCTTGTATTACGACAAGTACGCGCGGAGGATGGGATTCAATAACGTCTATGACGCTCCGTTTACAGGCGAGATATACGATAATATCCCGCAGTTCGTAGGAAAAACATCCTACCTGCGGCCGGATATCTACCACGTGCGTGTTGAACTGAATAACGGTACTTGTGATCCTTCGAAATCAGCCTTCGATCTCGCGTTTATGGTAAAGTATCCGTCGTGGATCATTGAGCAGAACTGGAATGACGTTGTAGCTGTGCTGAACGAGAATTACAACGGAGGTTATGAATTCAAGCAGTTTGACTGGTTTGTGAACAACCACGAGCAACAGCACAACTCCAAGTCGTATCTCTATATGCCGAACTACCTGCGTAGCGGCGATGTGGTATATGCTCAGTTGACGCGCCCGGAGGATGATTATGCAGTATGCACATGCCCGATCGTGATAACCGACATGTCTAACTCGTATAAATCCGAGGAGCCGGTGGTTATCGCCATCAACAGGGTAAGCAGATATCTGACCGTAGCTGTGCAGCAGCCCATTTCTTACACGATTTTGGACGCCAACGGGCATGTGATGCAAAGCGGATCTATCGACACAATAGGAGCGAACACGATCCCTTATACTATCTCGCAAAGCGGATTGTATATCATCGTCTTCACAGACGGAAACAAAGTGAGCAGTTCTAAGTTTGTGCTGTAAGCATGAAGCTGTTAATTATTATATTGAGCGTGATGACGTGGACCGTAGAGAGTAAGAACACGGTGACGTTAGCAGAAGGCGGGACGAAGCCGAACGACATCGAGGTCAGTTATGCGAACACATATAACAAAGGCCAGGTACGAGCGGGCGATGAGGCTGTGTTGACGCTGAGTAATATGGGTGGAATTACCGTAGAGCGGGTGTCGCTGGCGATGCGGGCGAATGCGAAGAGCGGGGCAGGGACGATAGAAGTGGCGTGCAACAATACGCAGTTGGCGCAGAAGAACGTGAGTTGGCAGAGCGTGAGTGCGGACGTGGAGGTGTTTAGCGGTCAACAGCATGACGTGGACAAACTGGAGATTAAAGTGACGGGTGTGCAGAGTTCTGTATACATCGATGCGTTCACGATCGAGTATACTCCGCACGCGCCGATGAGCGTGGTGCTGATGCGCGGCGACACACCGATTGATACGCTGATGGAGGAACAAGGGATGAGCGGCGTGATGCTGCCATGGTTGGAGGACGAAGACCACTGGCGGTTCCGAGGATGGAGTAATACGGCGTTCTGGACAATATACGAAGAACCGACGTACTACCATCCGAGCAAGCCTTATTACCCTGCAAATGACACGCTATGGGCGGTGTATCAATGGGAAGAGGTGAATACGAGCGAGAGGGCGTTTGAAGAGGCGGGTACTTCGGGCGTGTATATGTACGTCAATCGCGCGACGAATATAGCTTTGACGGGTGTGCCGGTGAATGGCGAGATGGGGCGCGCAGAAGCGAATGTGTACGACGATAATCAGCACTATCAGATCACGTTTATAGGCACAGACACGGCTTATCTCACGCATGTGCCGACAGGTACGCCGATAGGGTATACCGATACGCAATTGGATGCAAAGGCTTCGCCTTGGAAGGTATATCACGAAGGCGACCAGACCTTGTTCTGGACCACGATAGCGGGAAAGAACTATGTGCTGTGGTTGGATATAGCTCATGCAGGAAACTACGAGGATCTGTATGCGGGTTTGTTCCAAGCCGATCCGGGCAATTCGCCGATGGGGCTGCTGGGGACGATGATGCCGACAGAGTTGTATGCGTTCACTTGTCACCCCGAGGCAATGGTGGGGATAGATAGTGTTCAGGATTCAGAAACCAGTTATCAGAAGATACTGCATAATGGGCAAGTGCTCATTCTCCGACAAGGAGAGACATATACATTAACGGGAGTTAAAGTTGAAAGAGTGAAAGAATGAAAGGATTATTGATTATATTTACGGTGTTGACTGGGATCTTGGGCGGCGAGTATAACGCGAAGACGCTGAGTGTGGCAGAGCAGGACTCAATTTTAGGTGTAGAGGTAACCGGTCGTTATCGCCTGGAGAAAGAGAACGCGCAGAAGATCTTCCGTCATTCGGAAGTGGCGGATTGGTATATTGTAGATACGCTGCGCAAGACGCGGAAACAGTTAGGGGGTGAAGGAGCGAGTGAGTTAGTGAGTGAGCGAGTTAGAGATGCTGTGATGAGTCCGAACGGGCGCTATGTGGCGTTTGCGAAAGGCAATAACCTGTATGTGCATAAGTTGGATTTCGGCACCGAAGTGGCGGTGACGAAGGATGAGAATACGGATATCATCAACGGTGTGGCGGATTGGTTGTACGAAGAGGAGTTTGCTACGACGGCTCTGTTCGCATGGAGTCCCGATTCGAAGAGCCTGGCGTTCGTGAAACTCGATGAGACGGAAGTGCCGACATTCAGTTGGGAGACCTATTTAACGAATGAGGGAGTTAGTGAATTAGGGAATGAGAGATATCCCCAATACCCGCGGTTGGAGAGTTTGCGTTATCCGAAGGCAGGTTGCGCTAACGCGAAGGCGAGTGTGTGCATCTATGACGTGGCGACGAAAGGGATATTAACGTTGAAAGAGTTAGTGAATGAGCGAGAGAGTGACGTGTATTTCCCGCGGCTGAGATGGTATAAAGAGGACCGTTTGTTTGTGCTTCGTGTGAACCGCGATCAAACGAAGATGGAGGTGTTTGATTGCAATGCCAAATCGACGGTATCTTATCCATGGTACCGCGAAGAGAGCAAGAAATACTTCGTGGACTACAGCCTGTTCGATCAATGGTTGTGGTTGAGCGACGGTAAGATCATCGTGTTGAGTGAGCAGGAAGGTTGGCGAAGAGCGTATCTGTATGGCAGCGATGGAGTGAGAGTGCGTGCTTTGACGCCGGAGGGTATGGATGTGACGGCAATCTATGGGGTGAACGAAAAGACACAAACGCTGTATTACCAGGCTGCGGCGACGCCGAGTACCCGACAGATATATGCGGTGAATATGAAGAAAGGAGCGGTTTCGCAACTCACGGATAAAGAAGGCATGTGGTCTGCGCGATTTGATAAAGAAGCGACGAAAGCTGTGTTCTGCTACCAGAGTTTTGAGACGCCGAATACCTATAGTTTGTGTAAGGTGGATGGTGTAAAGTGTAAGGTAGAAAGGACGATCGAGGATAATGCGGAGGTGAAGGAAGCATGGCAGGCGAATGAGCTACCGGAGCCGGAACTGATGAACATCAACGGCCTTGAAGCGATGCTGATGATGCCGAATGCAGATAAATGTCCTTTGGTCGTGATGCATTATAGCGGTCCGTCGAGTCAGCGGGTGCTGAACCGGTGGCGTAAGAAATTTGAGTACGCATTGGTAGAAGCCGGTTATGCGGTGTTGATCGTTGATCCGCGAGGTAGTGATTGCAAAGGTAGGGCTTGGCGTAATGAGACGTATATGAATCTGGGTGTCAAAGAGGCGGAGGACCTGATTGCTGCGGCCAACGAGATGGCCAAACGACCGGACATCGATGGAGAGCGCATGGCGATTATGGGTTGGAGTTACGGCGGTTATCAGACGCTGATGACGATGAGTCAGAAGGAGCATCCGTTTAAGGCCGGTGTGGCAATTGCACCTGTGACCGATTGGAGACTTTACGACTCGGCTTATACGGAGCGATATATGCGCCGCCCGCAGGTGAATGCGCGCGGATACGAGCAGGCTTCGCTGCTGCCGCGCGCTAAGGATCTGACGGGTAATGTGCTGATTATTCATGGTACGGCGGATGATAACGTTCATGCCCAACATACCTGGCAGTATATCGACGCGTTGGTGCAAGCCGATAAGCAGTTTGAGATGCAGATCTACACGGATGACAACCATCATCTGCGTAAAGGCAATAATGCAAAACATATGCATAACAGAATATTAAACTTCTTAAAAAATAATCTATGAAAAAGTACGCTTTAGGAATCGACTTGGGAGGAACAGGTACCAAGTTCGGTCTGGTAAATGAAGAAGGTAAAGTTCTTCGCAGTAATTCTATCCCCACCCAGCAGTATCCGGATATCGACGAGTACTGCGATGTGCTCTGCGCGGGTCTGAAACAGCTCGTGGCTGATGAGGGTATCACGATGGCTGACGTAGTAGGTGTAGGTTGCGGTGCGCCGAATGCAAATTTCTATTCGGGTTGCATCGAGCAGGCGCCTAATCTGCCATGGAAAGGTGTGGTGCCGTTTGCTAAACTGATCAGCGAGCGTATGGGAGTGAAATGCACAATCACCAACGACGCCAATGCAGCAGCACAAGGCGAGATGATCTACGGTAGTGCTCGCGGCATGAAGAACTTCATCGTGATTACCCTTGGTACGGGTGTTGGTTCGGGTATTGTGATTGACGGTAAGTTGCTCTACGGACACGACGGTTTTGCGGGTGAGTTAGGTCACTGCAAGATCGACCATAGTGGCAATGGTCGTCTCTGCGGTTGTGGTCAGAAAGGATGTATCGAAGCGTACGCATCGGCGACAGGTGTGGCACGCACCGCGAAGGAGATTGTGACCAGTACGACGCAGCCGACGATTCTGCGCGAGGTAGCCGACATCGATCATATCACAAGTAAGGACGTGTTTGACGCAGCAGAGAAGGGTGACTTGGTAGCAAAGCAGATCTTCGATTATACGGGTCGTCTGCTCGGCGAGAAACTGGCGGACTTCGTTCATTTCTCCAGCCCGGAGGCTATCATCCTCTTCGGCGGTCTGACTAAGTCGGGTCACTGGATCATGGATCCGATTCGTGAGGCACTGGATGCGAACCTGATGCCGATCTGGAAAGGTAAGATCCCTGTTTCGATCTCGGTACTCAAAGACAGCGACGCGGCTATCTTAGGCGCATCGAGTTTGGCTTGGTAAAACTAAGCGTTTAGAGATTAGAGGGCTGCGAGAACGTAGCCCTCTTTTTGTAGCCATTCGATAGCTTGCGGAAGGACGGTAAGCATTCGCTCGTTCGACTTGAGCGAGTCATGGAAATTGATGATGGACCCCGGTCGGGTATCACGCTGAATGAGACGCAGCATCTGTTCCGGCGTTACAGAAGCATCGTAGTCGCGCGTGAGGATATCCCAATAGATGAGGGTATAGCCCATCTTATGCAAGGCGATGCGTTGACGAAGGGTGGCTTTGCCGTAAGGAGGACGGAAAAGGGTAGTCTTTTTCGGCCACTTGCTCACATTCTCCATATAGGTTTTGAAAGAAGTGCGCCAACCCTTGAGGTGGTTGTAGGAATGGTTGCCGATGGAATGGCCGGCTTGCACGACTTGCTCGTAGACCTCGGGATGTTTGTCGATATTCTCACCCACCATGAAGAAGGTTGCTTTGACCTTGTACTTCGCTAATATCGCGAGCACTCTCGGCGTCACTTCAGGGATTGGACCATCGTCGAAAGTGAGGTACACAGCGCGTTTATCCGCACAGAAGACTCCATACGGATAGAGCGCTTGGAATATCGATTTAATAACTCTCTTCCGCATTTGGGAAAGTACTGTCTTTGACGCCGGAGATATATTCGCTTACGGCGGATTTGACTTCGTCGGCCAGGTGCGCGAAATGGCGCAGGAACTTGGGTTTGAAGCCTTGGTTGAGACCTAACATATCGTGCAATACGAGTACTTGTCCGTCGCATTGGTTTCCCGCACCGATGCCGATTACGGGGCAAGAGACGGCTTTGGTGACTTTGGCGGCAAGCGCTGCCGGAATCTTCTCGAGCACGATAGAGAAACAGCCTGCCTCGTCCAACAGTTTGGCGTCGTGCAGCAGTTTGTTCGCTTCTTCCTCTTCTTTGGCACGCAGCCCGTATCCTCCGAATTGGTTGACAGATTGCGGCGTGAGTCCGAGGTGGCCCATGACGGGTATACCGGCCTGAATCATATGGCGAATAGCGGGGAGGATCTCTTCGCCGCCTTCAAGTTTGACGGCATCGCAACCGGATTCTTTGAGGATCTTGATGGCATTGCGCACGGCTTCTTCTTCGCTCACTTGGTAACTGCCAAAGGGCATGTCGCAAACCACGAGGGCATGTTGCGCCGCACGGACGACACCTTTGGTGAGGAAGATCATCTCATCCACCGTGATAGGCAGGGTATAGTTGTTTCCGCAAACGACGTTGCTGGCACTGTCGCCGACAAGCAACATGTCGATGCCGGCTTCGTCCACAAGGGAAGCAAGGGTGAAATCATAACTGGTCAACATGGCGATCTTCTCGCCGTTGGCTTTCATCTGACGCAGTTTAGCCGTCGTCATTCGGCTGTTTTGAACGTGAACGCTCATGATTTATTTCTTTTTTAATATGATCCAAATGATGATAGGTGCTCCGAACAACGCACTGACCGTACTGATAGGCAGCGGGTAGATGAAGAGCGAGCAGAGGACGTCGCATATCAACAGCAGGCACGCCCCTATCAGCGCCGATGCCGGAAGGGTGATACGATGGTTGGAGGTGTTGAAAAGACCTCGGGCGATATGTGGCACTGCCACACCGATAAAGGCGATGGGTCCGCAGAAAGCGGTGACACCGCCCGCCAAGAGGCCTGTCGCCAACACAATATATAAACGTGTGCGCGACACATTGATGCCTAATCCGCGTGCGTAGTCTTCGCCCAAGAGCAAGCCGTTCAGGGGTTTGACCGTGAGGAGCACAAAGAGGGTGCCGAGCAAGAGGATAGGTGCCAGCATCTGCATATCGCCCCATCCGACGCTGCTGAGACTACCGAGTGTCCAGACGATGAAGAGCTTGAGTGCATCGGGGTTGGCGAAGTTCTGCAGCAGACTCACCAGCGCACCGGCAATCGAGCCGAACATCAAACCGACGATCAACAGACTGACGTTATTGGTCACCCGCCGACTGACCGCCAAAACGAGCAGTAACACAGCGATTGCGCCGATGCAGGCCGCCGTAGGAAGGCTGAAGGAATGAAGGAATGAAGGGATGAACGCTCCCAGCATCGTGAGCAACGCAACTCCCAGGCTGGCGCCGGAACTGACGCCAAGCGTATAAGGTCCGGCTAAGGGGTTGCGGAAAAGCGTCTGCATGATCAGACCCGAAACGGATAGAGCGGCACCGGCTAAGATCGCCGTGATGGCCTTCGGCAAGCGGATAGCATGCAGGATGTTTTGCTCCATCGGATTGAGTTCGCCAAACGGCCACAGCCAAAGGCTGCCGCTGCATACATCGAGGCAGAAAAGGACAGCCAGCAGGGCACTCAATCCGATAAATATGATTGCGTTTCGCTTCATCGTTTTCGAAAAACGATGCAAAGGTAGTGCTTTTTTTTGATATACGCAAAAAAAAGAGCGCCGAAACGCTCTTTTCTTTAATTACGGAAGTGCAACTCGCCATCTTTGAGTTCCACGATGATGGGTTTGTCTTGGTTGACCTTACCGCCGATGATGGCTTTACTCAACTCGTTGAGTACGAGGCGTTGGAGGGCGCGCTTAACAGGACGTGCACCGAATTGCGGGTCATAGCCTTCTTTGGCGATATAGCGTATCGCGTCGTCGGTGACACGGAGGTCGAAGCCTTGGTCGGCGAGCATCTTATGGATGCGGTTCACTTGGAGTCCGACGACGTCGCGGATATTGTCTTCGGTCAGTTCGCTGAAGTGGATGATATCGTCGATACGGTTGATGAACTCCGGCCGAACCTGTGCGCGGAGTTGTTCTTCCGTGAGGTTGGAGGTCATGATGATGAGGGTGTTTTTGAAGTTGACTACCCGTCCTTTGTTATCCGTCAGACGACCATCATCCAGCACTTGCAGCAGGACATTGAATACGTCGGGGTGCGCTTTCTCTATCTCGTCGAAGAGGACGACGGAGTAGGGTTTGCGGCGGATAGCTTCGGTCAGTTGACCACCTTCGTCATAACCTACATAGCCCGGAGGCGCACCGATGAGTCGGGTGGCTGAGAATTTCTCTTGGTACTCGGACATATCAATACGCGTAATCATGTTCTCGTCGTCGAAAAGGTAATCCGCGAGGGCTTTGGCCAGTTCGGTCTTACCCACACCGGTGGTACCGAGGAAGATGAAAGAACCGATCGGTCGCTTGGGGTCTTGCAGCCCGGCGCGGCTCCGGCGAATCGCATCGCTGACAGCTTCTATCGCCTGATCCTGACCGATCACGCGGCGGTGTAACTCTTCCTCCAGGTGCAGCAGCTTGTCGCGCTCCGATTGCATCATCTTCGCTACCG
>JAEEGL013200354.1_pt1 | contig 17284 bp, 15 predicted proteins | sample 9134231 | NCBI WGS metagenome assembly JAEEGL01 (sample SAMN16246548, study PRJNA631951) | gut metagenome | biome: gut microbiome; feature: rumen; material: fiber-attached | host: Bos | place: Iran: Karaj | collected 2018-10
ATAAAATACGGATGTCAATTTTGTTTTTGAGGTCAGTCTATGAGCGCAGAAGAGGAATATCTGGACAGGCTGCTTGCGCAGGCACTGAATCCGGAAAAGAAAAAAGAAGAAGACCGGAAAGCGGCTGAAGCTAAACAGGCTTTAGCTGATGAGATTGCTGCGTTCGAAGCAGATGCGATAGAAGATGCAATAGAAGAAGATACAATAGAAGAAGCTGCACCTGAAGCAGAATCTGTACCGGAGGATATTTCAGGATCTGAAGAAATTGCAGAGCCTGAAAGCATAGAAGAAGACTGGATAGAACAAACGGCTGCTGTTCCGGAGCCTGAGCCTGTATCTGAGACAGAGTTTGCGCCTGAGGCGGAGACTGCATCTGAAGCAGAGTCTGTACCGGAGGATATTGCTGGATCTGAAGAAATTGCGGAGTCTGAAAGTATTGCAGAACCTGAAAGCGTTGCAGAACCTGAGGAAATAACAGCCCCTGAAGATATTGCCGACACTGAAAACATAACAGGTCTTGAAGATATAGCAGAGACTGAGTCAGAAGAAGTTCCAAGGCAGGATGAAAAAGAAGCCGAGGATCTTATGGCCCTTCTTAAGGGGGATGATCTCTCTTCCGGAGACACACTTTCCGCTGAAGATGCAGCAGAAAGTGATATCTCAGAGCTTGAAGATCTGGATCTTGAGGATATAGAAAGACGCATGGCTGAAGCAGAGGCTGCCGGAAATGAAGATCCGAATATGCCAGGCGAAGATGCTGATCTTGCGGAGATTCTGGGTGCCACAGCCGGAAATGATGCAGGGCTTAGTGATATAAAAGATCTTTTGGGAAAATCAGACAGTAATGAAGCATTGGATCAGGAACTGTTCAATGAACCTGAACCCATGCCTGATCCGCTTGCTGAGGATGAACCTGCTCCTGAGGAAAAGGGAAATAAAAAAGGCAAAAAGAAGAAGGAAGGTCTGATGTCAAAGCTCTTTGGAAAAAAGAAAAAGAAGGGCGACAAAGACTCGGATGCAGATGTTGATGCAGACGAGGAAATAACAGCGGATCTTTTAAATGATGATGCGGAATTGGCAGGCACCTTTGAAACCACGGATGACAGTCTTGAGAAGGAATTCATGGAGGAATTGGGTGAGTCTTCTGCCGTTGCGGGAAAGGTATCGGGTAAAGCCGGATCAGATGATGGAGCTGAAGAAGGAAAGAAGAAACCCGAAAAGAAAAAGGGCTTGTTTGCAAAGCTTTTAGAAGCTCTTACAAAAGATGACGAAGATGAGAATGTTGTTCCCGAGGAAGGCGACACAAAGCTTTCCGATGAGAATAAGCAGATCTTAAGTGAGATAGATGCCGAGGACGAGGGCGGAAAGGGCAAAAAGAAGAAGAAAGAAAAGAAGCCAAAGGAAAAGAAAGAGAAAAAGCCCAAGCCCAAGAAGGAAAAGAAGCCAAAGAAAGAACCGGATCCGAACGATAAACTTCCAAAGATCCCCAAAAAATATAAGATTCGTACGATCGCTTTTGCTGCCACAGTGCTTGCGGCAGCTCTGGTGCTTACCGTTCTGCTTCCTTCCGTGGCTGTCATGAAACAGGCCAGGAATGCATATTATGAGAGAGATTACAAAAATGCATTTTTCTCAATGTATGGAAAGAAACTAAATGACAGCGACCAGTTGATATATGACAGATCAAAGCTCATAATCCTTCTGGATAGAAAATATGAATCATATGAACAGTACAAAGCCATGGACATGCAGGAGAATGCACTTGATGCACTGCTAGATGGTATAAGCCGTTATGAGTCGTTAAAGGCCGAGGGTGAGCATCTTGGTGTGCTTGAGGATCTTGATGCGACCAGAGCAAAGATAACGGAAGCACTTATGAATGATTTCGGTATTTCGGAGCAGAAGGCTCTGGAGATCATATCGTATCCTCCTGCAGATTATTCTGCGGCAATTAGGGCGGCCATAGCGGGAGAATCATATATTCCGATGGAACAGCAGATCGGGATGGAGTACGGCCTGATCGAACCCGTATATGAAGAAGAGATAAGTGATGATGTTTCGCTTTCGGATGAGCTTCCTGATCTGATGCCCGAAGAAGAAGAGTATCTGAACGGTCAGGAAAATGATGATGCTGACATTGCAGAGCCTGCTGATGATATGGGGCATGAGGATGATACGGCAGATATGGAAAAAGAAAAGCCCGTAATGACAGATAATGGAAACATAAAAGTAGAGCTTGACAGTGAGCAGTTTTAGGAGTTGTTAATGATAGCCATCATAGATTACGATGCAGGTAATATCAAAAGCGTAGAGAAGGCGCTTAAGTATCTCGGAGCAGATGCGGAAGTAACATCCGATCCCGAGAAGATAAGAAAGGCAGAAAGGGTAGTGCTTCCCGGAGTAGGAGTATTCGGGGATGCGATGGGAAACCTGGAAAGATACGGATTGGTTTCCGTGATAAAGGAAATAGCATCTTCCGGTACGCCTTTTCTTGCTATATGTGTAGGACTTCAGCTGTTATTTGAAAGCAGTGAGGAATCGGAAGGTGTTCCCGGTCTTTCGATATTTGGAGGAAAGATCAAAAGAATACCTGCTTCAGATAATTTAAAGGTTCCGCAGATCGGATGGAATTCACTCCATCTTGAAAACAGTTCAAGGCTTCTTAAAGGGATAGATGAAGGATCGTATGTATATTTCGTTCATTCCTTTTATCTGGAGGCGTCTGATACAAATATAGTCACATCTTCAACGGAATACGGTGCACATATACATGCCTCTGTTGAAAAGGACAATGTATTTGCAACGCAGTTCCACCCGGAGAAGAGCTCTGATACAGGACTTCATATACTCGAAAACTTTATGCGGATATAGGAAAAAAAGATGCACACAAAAAGGATAATCCCCTGTCTGGATGTAAACAAAGGCAGGGTCGTAAAGGGAATACAGTTTGTAAATCTGATAGATGCGGGTGATCCGGTCGAGGCAGCCAAGGCATATGACAAAGCAGGTGCCGATGAGCTGGTCTTTCTTGATATCACCGCATCAAGTGATGGACGTGATACCGTCGTCGATATGGTTCGAAGGGTTGCGGAGCAGGTGTTTATACCTTTCACTGTAGGCGGCGGCATAAGGAGTACTGACGATTTCAGAAAGCTTTTAAGAGAAGGCGCCGATAAAGTTGCAGTCAACTCAGCGGCTATAATGAATCCGTCTCTTATTTCGGAGGCGGCAGATAAGTTCGGCTCACAGTGTGTTGTGCTTGCGGTGGATGCCAAGAGAAGAGCTGACGGAAGCGGATGGAATATCTATAAAAACGGCGGACGTGTCGATATGGGAATAGATGCCATAGAGTGGGTTGCGCAGGCTGAAAAATTAGGCGCAGGCGAGATACTTCTCACATCAATGGACTGTGACGGCACAAAAGCAGGTTATGATATAGAACTTACGAAGGCAGTTTCCGAATGCGTTAAGATACCTGTTATAGCATCAGGAGGAGCCGGTACCTGCGGACATTTTTATGATGCACTGACAGAAGGCGGTGCTGATGCAGCACTCGCTGCATCGCTCTTCCATTTCAAGGAACTTGAGATAAGGGAAGTGAAAGAATATCTGGACGGAAAGGGGGTTCCGGTGAGAATCTGATGCACCGGCAGTACGAACGTGCCTCCAATATCCGGAGAATGGCAGCAGGCGCTGTCTGAAGAATTTCAAAAACCATATTATAAAGAGCTGTATCAGAGGGTAGTAAAGGAATATCACACCACAAGGGTATATCCGCCTGCCGAAGATATATTCAATGCGTTTCATCTGACCCCGCTTCATGAAGTGAAAGTAGTTATATTGGGACAGGATCCGTATATAAACGAAGGACAGGCGCATGGTCTGTGCTTCTCGGTTAAGAAGCCGGAGGCTCCGCCACCCTCGTTAGTAAACATTTATCAGGAACTTCATGATGATCTGGGATGTGAGATACCAAAATCCGGGGACCTGACGAAATGGGCGAAGCAGGGAGTATTGCTGTTAAACACGGTCCTTACCGTAAGAGCCCACGAGTCCATGTCACACAGAGGCATAGGTTGGGAAAAGTTCACGGATGCAGTGATAAAGCAGGTAAATAAGGAAGACCGGCCGATAGTATTCCTGCTGTGGGGAGCACCCGCAGGAAGGAAGAGCGAGATGTTAGATAATCCCAAACATCTGATACTTAAGGCTCCGCATCCAAGCCCGCTTTCGGCATACAGAGGTTTTTTCGGATGCAGACACTTCAGCAGAGCCAATGCGTTCCTTGAGGAACATGGAGTGCAGCCTGTTGACTGGCAGATAAACGATTGAAAGAGTAAAGCTGAATTAATTTATTGCTAAATTTATTATTTGAGGAGTGAAACTATGGAAAAGAAAGCTTTTGTAACAAAGGAACAGATCGAGGAGATAGTTAAGAAATATCCCACACCCTTTCATATATATGATGAGAAGGGGATAAGAGCAAATGCACAGGCTGTTAAGGATGCATTCTCATGGAATAAAGGCTACAGAGAATACTTTGCAGTAAAGGCTCTGCCCAATCCGTTCATCATGAAGATATTGAAGGAATACGGTGTAGGAAGCGACTGCTCATCAAAGACAGAACTTATGCTCGCCGAAAAAACAGGTATCACAGGCGATAATATAATGTTCTCGTCAAATGATACTCCTGCCGAAGAGTTTGAATATGCGGCAAAGATAGGTGCCACAATAAACCTGGATGATTTTTCTCATATCGCATTTCTTGAGAAGACTCTCGGAAAGCTTCCGGAGAGACTGAGTCTCAGATACAATCCCGGCGGTATCGTTACTGTTTCAAACGGTATCATGGATAACCCCGGTGATGCAAAGTACGGTATGACAGATGATCAGCTCATCGAGGGCTACAAGATACTTAAGAGCAAGGGGGTGAAGGAATTCGGACTTCATGCATTCCTTGTGAGCAATACTGTTACAAACGATTATTATCCTATGCTTGCAGAGAGGCTTTTCAAGCTTGCTGTCAAAGTGAAGAATGAGACCGGTGTTAAGATAAACTTCATCAATCTTTCGGGCGGAGTCGGCATTGCATATAAGCCCGAGCAGACACCGAATGATATAAAGATAATAGGTGAGGGAGTCAGGGCTGCATTTGAGAAGATCCTCGTTCCCGAAGGAATGGAAGATACTTCTATCTATACAGAGATGGGACGTTTCATGACAGGCCCTTACGGAATGCTGGTTACAAAGGTGCTTCACGAGAAGAAGATCTATAAGGATTATATCGGTGTGGATGCCTGTGCCGTAAATCTTATGAGACCGGCCATATACGGAGCTTATCATCACATCACCGTACTCGGTAAAGAGAATGAACCCTGTGATCATAAGTATGATGTGACCGGCTCGTTATGTGAGAATAATGATAAGTTTGCGATAGACAGAATGCTCCCGGAGATCAATATCGGGGATTATATTGCTATCCATGATACAGGTGCCCACGGCTATGCAATGGGATATAACTATAACGGAAAGCTTAAGAGTGCCGAGCTGCTGCTTAAGGAAGATGGTTCTGTGCAGCTTATCAGAAGAGCTGAAAAGCCTTCGGATTACTTTGCAACTCTTGATTGCTTCCCTGAATTTGAGGATCTTTCAAAGTGACAGGTATAAGACTGAACAAATATCTCGCTCAGTGCGGTGTCGCTTCCAGAAGGGAAGCTGACAGGATCATAGAAGCCGGCCGGGTTAAGATAAACGGCAGACCGGCTGTGCTGGGAGATCTGGTGGATGGCAGTGAGAAGGTTACTGTTGACGGAAAGCTGCTTGGTGCACCGGAACAGAGGATCGTAGTCGCCTTTTACAAGCCTGTTGGTGTGACCGTAACGGAAGATGATCCGCATGCGGAAGAGACGGTAATGGATTATATCGATCTTCCTGAAAGAATGACCTATGCCGGACGCCTTGATAAGGATTCCGAAGGTCTGCTCATCATGACAAATGACGGTGACCTCATCCATGAGATGATGCAGGGAAGCCATGCGCATGAGAAGGAATATATCGTTCATCTTGATAAAGAACCCACTCAGGAGATGGTAGATAAACTGGCCAAGGGGGTTTATCTTCCCGAGATAGAGAAGAAGACAAAGCCCTGCCGTGTTGAAAAGATAGGCGCCAAAATGGTTCGTATGGTCCTTACCGAAGGCCTTAACCGAGAGATACGCCGTATGTGGAATACGGAAAATATCAGGGTAAGGGCACTTAAGCGCATACGTATAGCAGATATCACTTTAGGTGACCTGCAGCCGGGCGAATACAGCATCCTTTCAGATGAAGATGTTGAGAAGTTAAAGAAATCTCTTGCAAAAGAGAGGATTAAGAATAATAAAAGAAATCTCATGCCTGCTAAGGAACTTAAGAATACCAGAAGCGGCATGAAAAGATTCAATACAAACGGTCCCGTGCATCATAAACTTGCCGGGGGACTTGAAAAGAAGGTTAAGAAGTGAAGATAGGAATGTTTGATTCCGGCATAGGAGGGCTTACAGTGTTAGCAAAAGCACTGGAACTGATGCCGGATGCAGAATATCTTTATTATGCGGATCCCGATAATGCCCCATACGGAACAAAGACGACAGATCAGGTCAAAGAGTATTCCGACAGGGCAGTTTCGTTTCTGATATCCTTAGGAGCGGAGGCTGTGGTGATAGCCTGCAATACGGCCACTTCGGCAGCAGCTTCTTATCTCAGGGAAAAATACCCGATACCCATAATCGGAGTGGAGCCGGCAGTAAAACCTGCTGTTGCAATGTGTGAAGGCAAGCATGTTCTTGTTCTTGCCACACCGCTTACTGTAAGGGAAAAGAAGCTCCATGATCTGATAGATCGTGTGGACAATGCGGGAGCTGTGGATCTGTTAGCAATGCCCGAGCTTGTTGGGCATGCGGAAAAAGCTGACTTTGATTCTGACGAGCTTAAGGAGTATGTGGAAAAAACTCTTGAGGGTTTCTTTGCGGAAAATCTAAGAACAGCATCGGACTATTCAGTAGTTGTATTTGGCTGCACTCATTTCAATCATTTTAAAACTGTTCTGGAGCCATTCTTTGAAAAGAATACTGCATTCATAGACGGTGCGGAGGGAACGGTGAAAAACATGATGAACTTAACAGCCGGGAAACGCTTAAGCGATCCGGCGGACAGAGGCATAAGATATTTTGAGTCCGGCCGTGAAGTTACTGAAAGGGATAAGCTTGATCTGTATGAAATGCTTCTTGCTCATTTGAAATAACTTCTTGCAATGACTGATAGTTTATGGTAAACTTCCTTTTGTTTGGTTTTTGAATTGGAGGAAAACAATAATGTTAAGAACAATTCTGGTTATACTTTTCATAATAGTCTGCATCGCTTTATGTGCTGTTGTACTGATGCAGAAGGGGCGTGATTCAGGACTCGGTGCTCTCGCAGGATCAAGCGATACGTACTGGGATAAGAATAAGTCACATTCACTTGAAGGAAGGATGATGCTCATCACAAGAGTGCTTACGGTTTCATTTTTCATTCTTGCACTTGCACTTAATGCTTCTTTTATCTGAAGTCTGATCACTTAGATTTAGGAGATGTTGCCCCGCATGATAAATGCGGGGCTTTTTTGTACAGGCGACCGGCATACGGTTGTTTATGGAGATGTAATGAAGAAATATACAGGAAAACTTATAACAAACAGAAAAGGTTTTGGCTTTGTTGAATGCGAGGATCTTGATGAGGATATATTTATCCCTCATTCCGGGCTTTCGGGAGGCTTCCATAAGGATACTGTTGAAGTAGAGATAAAGACGAGCTTTGGCGGACGTCATCGTATGGAAGGCAAAGTTACAAAGATACTTGAGCGAGGCTATACGACACTTACAGGCACATACAGAAAAGCTAAGGGTTTCGCTTTTGTAGTGCCTGATGATCCCAAGGTTGCCGATGATATCCATATCGAAAAGGATAAGAAGAACGGTGCGCATGACGGTGATAAGGTAGTCGTTAAGCTCATAAGCTACGGAGAGGATCACAGAAGGCCTGAGGGTGTGATCGACGAAGTGCTCGGAAGGCCGGATGATCCCGGAGTTGATATACTTTCCGTGATCAGAGGTCATGGTATTCCGGAAGAATTTCCGGATGAACTTAAGGATGAACTAAAGCGCATCAGGCTCAAGGTTCCAATGAAGGATAAAAAGGGCAGAAAAGACCTGACCGACCTTCAGATGGTCACGATAGACGGTGAGGATTCGAAGGATCTTGATGATGCCGTTTCACTTGAGATGGATGGCGAAGATTATATCCTCGGAGTTCATATCGCAGATGTGAGTCATTATGTCAAAGAAAACAGCGAGCTGGATAAGGAAGCGCTTAAGAGAGGAACAAGTGTATACCTTATAGACCGCGTGGTACCCATGTTGCCGGTTAAGCTTTCTAACGGTATATGTTCACTCAATGAAGGCGAAGACAGACTTGCCATGAGCTGCATTATGCGTATTGATGGCAGCGGAAATATAAAAGATTATGAGATCGCCGAGTCGCTTATAAATGTTGACAGGCGCATGACATACACTGCGGTAAAGAAGATACTTGCAGATCATGACAAAAAGACGATAAAGGAATATAAGGAACTGGTCCCCATGTTTGAACGCATGGAAAAGCTTTCGTATATCCTTAAGGCAATGAGGGTAAGGCGCGGAGCCATAGATTTTGATCTTCCCGAGAGTCATATCACACTTGATAAAAAGGGAAGACCTGTTGATATAGTTCCTTATGAGCATAATGTGGCTACGGCAATGATAGAGCAGTTTATGCTTTCGGCAAATGAAACCGTTGCAGGTCACATGTTCAGACAGAGCCTTCCGTTCCTTTACAGGGTGCATGAAACTCCGGATGCCGACAGAATGAACGATCTTATGGAACTGCTTTTTTCTTTCGGCTATCATATCAAGGGGGATCCCACGGATATAAAGCCGGGTGAACTGCAGAAGATGCTTTCAAATATCGCAGGCAGACCTGAAGAGGATCTTATCAGATCACTGTCTCTTCGCAGCATGAAGCAGGCAAAGTATTCAACCGAATGTCTTGGGCATTTCGGACTGGCGGTGAAGGAATATACGCATTTTACTTCGCCTATAAGAAGATATCCGGATCTTCAGATCCACCGCATTCTGAAAGATGAGATAAAAGGAAAGCTTGATAAGAAGGCGCAGGAACACTTTGCGGGTATACTCGATACTGTGGCAAAGCATTCATCCGACATGGAAAGACGTGCGGTCGATGCGGAGAGAGAAGCCAACAAGATCAAGATGGCCGAGTATATGGAGTATCATATAGGTGAGGAATATGACGGTATCATAGATGGTGTGACAGGCTGGGGAATGTATGTGCAGCTTAAGAATACCGTTGAAGGAATGGTGCCCATTTCCAAGATGACCGGTGATGATTATGATTATAATGAGAGAGAGTACGCGATCGTAGGAAGATATACCGGAAGAAAGTATTATCTCGGTCAGGCGGTCAGGATAAAAGTCGTATCCGTTGATCTGGCACTAAAGATGATAGATTTTGAACTGGCAGGTTCGGATGCCGCTTCTTATGACAGTCTTGAAAAGAAGAAGGCAAAGGGCGGAAAGAAACAGTCGGGTAAAAAGTTCTCGGAAAAGAAAAAGAAGGGATCAAAGAAGAAAGATAAGAAGGCCGATAAAAAGAGCGGAAAGAAGAATGACATGAAGCAGTTCGGTAAAAAGAAGAAGTCTTCAAAGAAAGGCCGTTACGGAGTCATAGAATGAAACACGAAGGAATAAAGTTAATAGCTAACAATAAAAAAGCATATCATGATTATTTCATCCTCGAGAAGTATGAAGCCGGAATAGCGTTAGCCGGGACAGAGGTGAAGAGCCTGCGTGCCGGCAAGTGCAGCATAAAAGAAGCCTACGTAAGGATAGAAAACGGTGAGATATTTGTTGTTGGAATGAATATCAGCCCTTACGAGCAGGGCAATATCTTCAACAAAGATCCGCTTCGCGTGCGAAAGCTTTTGATGCACAAGTCGGAGATCGGAAAGCTTGCAGGTGCCACATCGGAAAAGACCATGACGATCATGCCTCTTCAGGTATATTTCAAGAATGGCAGAGCAAAGCTTGAGATCGGTCTTGCTAAAGGTAAGAAGAATTACGATAAGCGTGAGACTATTGCAAAGCATGATGCACAGCGCGATATTGAAAGAGCGCTTAAGATGAATAATCGCTGTTGAAAACAGTTTTTTATTTTTGTATATTTATCTTAGATGATACAATATATATTTATATGGGCCTGAAAAGGTTTCGACGGGGTATCTTAAGTCGAAGAAGCTATCCGCAGGAGTGCGTTAAACCCAAAATTAAACTAAACGCTGAAGATAATTTAGCATACGCTGCCTAAGGGCAGCGCGTCGTCCTTAGTGCACCTGCACATTAAGTAAACGGCGTCGACTTGCAGGAAACGGATGCGCAAAGCTTTGAGCGTATTGCAGATCCATGAAGCTACTGAAACCGTAACGTTGTCTGTGGCATTGCGGCAGAGGGAATGACTGACCAGAGACTATGATAGTAGAAGGGCGAGGGCGGATATTTCGGACACGGGTTCAACTCCCGTCAGGTCCACTTATCATTCTCGGAAGAGAAGAGCAGGGAGTTTTATCCTCTGCTCTTTATTTTTTTGTGATATTAAAACTTTTTTACAAAATATGTTGACAGATATATTTGGTTATGGTAATATAACCACGGTTAGACGTGCCTAACCTCGAATAAATCATCCGAATCCTCTCTCTCCGGTAAAGGAGCCTATGGCCTTTATCGGAGAGGGAGGTATTCAGTATTAAGGGAAGAATTAGGAGGAATCATAATATGAGTAAAGTGGCAGTAGTTTTTTGGAGCGGAACAGGCAATACAGCTGCAATGGCAAGTGCGGTAGAAGCAGGGGCCAAGGACAAAGGGGCTGAGGTAAGTGTATTCGGCCCTGATGAGTTTTCACCTGATAAGGTAGCGGGATTTGACGGTATAGCCTTCGGCTGTCCCGCAATGGGCTCGGAGGTACTTGAAGAGTCTTCGTTTGAGCCTATGTTCGCTGCAGTTGAGGGAGCTCTTTCAGGCAAAAAGATTGCTCTTTTCGGTTCTTACGGCTGGGGAGACGGTCAGTGGATGAGAGACTGGGAAGATCGATGCAATGCTGCAGGCGCCAGCCTTGTTTGTGATAGCGTTATAGTCAACAGTGCTCCCGGTGAGGATTCCCTTGAAGAATGTAAGAGTCTAGGGGCTGCGCTGGCATAATTAACTGCATCGATGAACAAAATTATACACAGGAGATTTGATGATGAAAGATTATTTGGAGATTGTTGATGTAGTCGGAAGAGAGATACTGGATTCCAGAGGAAATCCGACCGTAGAAGCAGAAGTTACACTTGCAGATGGAACGATCGCCTTGGGCACGGCTCCTTCAGGAGCATCCACAGGTGAATTCGAAGCCCTTGAATTAAGAGACGGAGATAAGTCAAGGTATCTTGGCAAAGGCGTGACCAAAGCCGTTGAAAATATCAACACAAAGATAAAAGAGGTGATCCTTGGACTCGATGCATCTGACACTTATGCTGTTGATGCTGCGATGATAAAGGCCGACGGAACCAAGGACAAATCCAATCTCGGTGCAAATGCGATCCTGGCTGTATCTATAGCAACTGCCAGAGCTGCAGCCAAGGCATTGGATATACCTTTATACAGATTTTTGGGAGGAGTTGGCGGCAACAGGCTTCCGGTCCCCATGATGAACATATTGAACGGTGGAGCACATGCTGACAGTGCCGTTGATACACAGGAATTCATGATAATGCCGGTTGGTGCACCGACATTTAAGGAAGGCCTCAGATGGTGCGCGGAAGTGTTCCATTCACTTAAGAAACTGATCAAAGAGATGGGTGATGTTACGGCTGTCGGTGATGAGGGCGGATTTGCACCCAATCAGCTTAAGAGTGATGAGGATGCGATAGAGAAGATTCTTGAAGCTATCAGGGCTGCAGGATATGAGCCGGGTAAGGATTTTATGATAGCTATGGATGCAGCATCTTCGGAATGGAAGAGTGAAAAAGGGAAGGGCTTCTATAAGCAGCCCAAGTCAGGTAAAGAGTTTACTTCGGATGAACTGATAGCTCATTGGGAGAGTCTTGTAGATAAGTATCCTATTATTTCCATTGAGGATGGTCTTGATGAGGAAGACTGGGATGGCTGGCAGAGGATGACTGCGAAGATAGGAAATAAGGTTCAGCTTGTCGGCGATGACCTGTTCGTGACGAATACCGAGAGGTTAAAGAAGGGCATTGAACTGGGCGCAGGCAATTCTATATTGATAAAACTGAATCAGATCGGATCGGTATCAGAGACTCTGGAAGCGATCAAGATGGCTCATAAAGCCGGATATACTGCAATTTCTTCCCACAGATCAGGAGAAACCGCGGATACTACTATTGCGGATCTGGCAGTTGCGCTCAACACTTGCCAGATCAAAACAGGTGCTCCTTCAAGATCAGAGAGAGTGGCTAAATACAATCAGCTTCTGAGGATCGAAGAAGAGCTGGGAGCAGCTGCTGTATATCCCGGTATATCTGCATTTAATATTAAGAAATGATCATCATCAGGAATAAATATCATATAGCTCTTTAAACTGTAAAGAAGATGATCCGCTACTGGAGCAATTATGTTTCAGTAGCGGAATTTTTTAAGTAGGGCAATTCCAAATAACCGAAAAATATGTTGCCATATAACCGAATGAATGATATTGTTGTCAGGTACAGAAAGATATGGATATCAGACAAAACTGATTTTTATTGGTAGAAGATGACAGTTACACTTTTTTACATTATAGCGTTCTCGTTTCTTGAACTTGTTTTCAAGTCAGCGGTAACGGTACATCCGGAAGCGGCGTCTTTTGCATACCCGCTTCTTTTTTCTGTTTTCTCGGGGGCTTTGTTCTCCTTGATCACCTTAAGATTCAAAGAGAAAGTCTCATATATCATCACGGCTGTGATCATGGGACTGAACGGACTATTTTTTATAATCGAGTTTTTAGTCTTCAGGGAATTTAAAGTTTGCTACGATCTGAAAACGATACTGAATGCGGCTACTGATGCTCTGGGTGGTTTCGGCTCGGATATAAGGGCCTTGATCTTTTGCGTCGACGGTGTGTTCCATCTGACTCTGTTTGTCCTTCCGTTTGTTTTATGGCTGATATTTGGCAAAAAGCTGCTTGGTAAGACTAAGGCCGGAGAATGGGGAAAGAAAGATCTGATAAATGCTCTTATTTCGGCAGGTGCGGCACTTGTGATCTTTATCCTGATCATGTCTGGATTATACAGAGCAGGTCTTTATGAGGAATATGATTTCCAGGCTGCGGTCAATAACTACGGTTTTAAACCTGCATTGTTATTGGACGGCGGAAAGCTGATCATGGGAAATGATTCGGGATCTTTTGAAAGAATAAGTCCTGATGCAGGACTTCTTGCACAAGCAAATATCACGGATGCATCGTTAAACGAAGCTTCGAAAAATGAGGCTTCAAAAAACATGATATTCAACCCGGTTTCGGGGTCGGCCAGGATCGCTCCTTACGCAGTGCCCGGATATCTTTCGGTGAGCGCCGCTGATGCTTCCATGAACGGAGTGGGTTTTGTGGATGCCAAGCCTGATGAGTATGATGCCTCTGCCAATGCTGCGATATTGTTATTTGCAAATACCAAGAATATAAAGAGGGACGGCCCAAATACACTTGATATAGATTTCAAGATGCTTCCCGATAACGGCAAGGCTTGCAGGGAACTTGATGAATATGTAATGAATTCGGTTCCGTCATCAAGAAATAAATATACCGGAATATTCAAGGATAAAAATCTGATACTTATCTGTGCTGAGGCATATTCGGGATTTGTGGTGGATGAGGAGCTTACACCGACGCTTTACCGTCTCGCGCATAAGGGTATAAATCTCAATGATTATTACCAGCAGGCCACTGCCGGTACGACAGGCGGGGAGTATCAGCTGATCTTTGGAATGCTGCCGACTTCGGGAGGCTCTTCCATGAAGGATGCGACAAAGCACGGTGGTCATACGAATATAGGAAAACTCCTTGATGATGAAGGGTATTACGGCATGGCCTTCCATGATAATTCCTATACATATTATGACAGACATATAACCCACAACAGGCTTGGATACAGTGAAGGGTTTATGGGTGTCGGAAATGGCCTGGAGGATTATATCGGCAAGGGCTGGCCGGAAAGTGACCTGGAGATGATGCAGGCGACTGTTCCTATGTATATAGACAAGGAGCCGTTTTCGATCTATTACATGACTGTCAGTGCTCATTCTGATTATTCGTACCGCTCAAATGCGCAGGCAAAGAAGCACAAGGAAGAGACGGATGCCTGGTGTGAAGCACACGGATATGGTTATTCAGAACCGGTAAGGGCTTATATCGCATCAAATGTGGAACTCGACAGGGCTCTGGAATATCTTGTCGATGAGCTTGAAAAGGCAGGCATAGCCGATGATACCGTAATAGTTTTAAGCGGAGATCATTTCCCGTATGGTCTTGATCACAACGGTGCACTGGGCAAGCTTCCGTATCTTTCGGAGCTTTACGGTTACAATGTTACGACCATTCCGGAACGTGACAAAAGCCGCGGTATAATCTGGTGCGGAGCTCTCGAAAAGACTGCGCCCATAATGGTAGATACACCGTCTTCTTCAATAGATATGCTTCCTACTTTATGCAACCTTTTTGACGTGAAGTGGGATTCAAGACTGTATCCCGGAAGAGATATCTTTTCCGATGCGTTGCCGGTAGTTTATAACGGCGCATATGACTGGAAGACCGATAAGGGCCTGTACCTCAATTCCAAGGGGAAGTTTATTCCGAATGAGGGTGTGGAAGTTTCGGATGAATATATCAGATCAGTGAAAGCGATCGTAAAGAACAAGATCAATTTCTCAAAAAAAGCGTTGTCGAATGATTATTATACGCATGTGTTCGGCGAGAATGATGATGACGGGAAGGAAAGTGAATAGATAGCGGACTTTCCTCTTGCATAATAGTTTTATCCATGATAAAATCGTGGCGTTGCGAAAAAATCATGCACGTGCACTACATAAAGTGCCCCATGCTCAGGGGTTATGCGTGCAGAAGCATGGGATGACAGTCCCGGATCAACTTTACGGAGGTGTAAAATGAGCGTTATTTCAATGAAACAGCTGCTTGAGGCAGGCGTCCACTTCGGACATCAGACAAGAAGATGGAATCCTAAGATGAAGCCGTATATCTTCACAGAGAGAAACGGCATCCACATCATCGATCTTCAGAAGACAGTAGGCATGATCGATTCTGCTTACAATGCAATCTCTGATATCGCTGCACAGGGCGGCACAGTGCTTTTCGTAGGCACAAAGAAGCAGGCACAGGAAGCTATCAAGGAAGAAGCTTTACGCTGCGGTATGTACTATGTAAATGAAAGATGGCTCGGCGGTATGCTCACAAACTTCAAGACTATCGAGACACGTATCAAGCGTCTCACAGCTATCGAGAAGATGAGCAGCGACGGAACATTCGAAGTACTTCCCAAGAAGGAAGTTATCAATATCAAGAAGGAGTGGGACAAGCTTGAGAAGAACATCGGCGGTATCAAGACAATGCAGCGTATTCCCGATGCAATCTTCGTAGTAGACCCCAAGAAGGAGCACATCTGCATCAAAGAGGCTCATTCTCTTGGAATCACAGTTTTCGGTATCGCTGATACAAACTGCGATCCCGGCGAGCTTGATTACGTTATCCCCGGCAATGATGATGCTATCAGAGCCGTAAAGCTTATCGTTTCAAAGATGGCAGATGCTGTCATCGAGGGCAGACAGGGTGAAGAGAATGTTACACCCGAGGAGGCTGAGAGCGCTGCTGCTGAGGCTGAAGAGGCAAAGGCAGGAGAGGTATAAGTCATCAGTCTGATATAATGATGAACCGATATGCCGCTTGATATCTAAGCGGCATATTTTTAAGAAAACAGATAAATTTTCAGATCTATAATCAAAGAAAGGATGGATAAAAACATGGCTGTAACAGCTGCAAAGGTTAAGGAATTAAGAGAATCAACAGGCGCAGGTATGATGGAGTGCAAGAAGGCACTTACCGAAACCGATGGAGATATGGAAAAGGCTGAGCAGTGGCTCAGAGAGCACGGCGCTGTAAAGGCTGCCAAGAAGGCAAGCAGGATCGCTGCAGAAGGTCTTTGCTGTGTAGTAGTTGCTGATGACGCTAAGAGCGCAGCAGTTGTAGAAGTAAATTCAGAGACAGACTTCGTTGCAAAGAACGAGAAGTTCCAGACATATGTTAAGAAGGTTGCTGATCAGGCACTTGCTACAAATGCTTCTGATCTTGAGGGCTTCCTTGCTGAGAAGTGCATTGACAACGCTTCAGCGACAGTTCAGGATGAGCTTACAGAGATGATCACTGTTATCGGTGAGAAGCTTGATATAAGAAGATTTAAGAAGGTTACAACAGACGGTGCTATCGTATCATACGTGCACGGCGGCGGAAAGATCGCTGTTCTCGTTGAGGGTAACTTAGCAGATGATGCTTCTAAGGAAGCTCTTAAGAATGTAGCTCTTCAGGTTGCTTCAATGAATCCCCAGTACATCAGCAAGGATGATATCTCTGCTGAGGAGCAGGAGAATATAAAGAATACTGTTGTAGAGAGCTCACTCAACGATCCCTTCAATCTTCCCAAGCCTATCCTTAACAAGCTTCTTGAGAAGGCTGTTGCCGGTGCATGGAGCGATGAGGATAAGAAGGCTTATGAGGCAGAGAAGAATAACAAGTTCCTTGTAAACTTCATTTCAGATGAAGGTAAGGCAAAGCTTGCTCAGATCGCTGTAGCAGACAAGGCTGAGATCGTTGGCGAGAAGATGTTTGCAGGCGCTGTTGACGGCCGTGTTGCAAAGCAGCTTAAGGAAACAACACTTCTTGAGCAGACTTATGTAAAGGCTGAGGACGGCAAGCAGACAGTAAAGGCTTATCTTGCATCAGTATCAAAGGATCTCGTTGTAAAGAGCATCGTTCGTTTCGAGACAGGCGAAGGCATCGAGAAGAAGGTAGAGGATTACGCAGCAGAAGTTGCAAAGGCAGCTGCTCTTCAGTAATCTCTGATCTATAAGAAAACAAAAGGCTGCGTGCCATGTGCACGCGGCCTTTTTTA
>JAEEGL015145834.1_pt1 | contig 17284 bp, 21 predicted proteins | sample 9134231 | NCBI WGS metagenome assembly JAEEGL01 (sample SAMN16246548, study PRJNA631951) | gut metagenome | biome: gut microbiome; feature: rumen; material: fiber-attached | host: Bos | place: Iran: Karaj | collected 2018-10
AGAAAGGTTGAGGTCAATCTGTTGGCCCAGTTCTTCACAACGGAGCGGCTCGATCCTTGATGGCATGAAAAACGCCAACGGAATGGAATACATTCCCCAGACATTGCTGTACTCAGGCAGGTAATGCTCTGCATTGGCATGGTTGGCAGTGATGACGAACAAGGTGCTGTCGTACCAGGGTTTTTGGGTAGAGGCCGTGAAAAACGCACGCAAAGCACAATCCGTTCTAAACACATCCTTTTCGTATTTGCTCCAAAGATAGCTTTCCTTGGGAAGCTCCAAGCTATTGGGGTCCTCCAACGACAGGGAGGAGAGGAGTATGGCAAACGGCTGTTTGAAATGATCGAGGTCCTTGGAGGGATGGTTGGCGTGTTCGGCGTGATAGTCCTGTTGGTGTAACGATAGGCCTATATTGTCAATCCTGTTGCTGGAATAAGGCGAAGCGGCAATATCGACATTCATTAAGGCAGGGATGCCGGAAAGCAACGCAGGCAGGGCCTCGATGGCACGTCGCCCGTTGGCCCGACCGTTGAAGGTCAGGCTTTGTTCCAGAAGGGAGTCGAGGAAGGGAGTAATAGGATAACGTTGGTCAGGGTTGTAATACCCGATCATTTCCTGTCCGATGCCTTCCAAAACGATAAACACCAGGTTAGGTTTGTATGTGAGGCTGTCGGTGCAAAAACGGTTGGCTTCGGTGCTGAAATGGACCGGGGAGAAGTCTACCTCCTCCAAACCATCGTAGTCCTGTTCCCTTAAGACATGGTGGGTGGAGCCTTTCAAGATGGTAAAAGGAGCATTCAACAGAATGGGCACGTTATGGGAGTCGGCATAATGAATGGCCGTTCCTATATTGACTGGCGTTTGCTGCAAACCGCCACGGGCGGCTACCGGGGTTAGGACCGAAAAGACCATCAGCGAGATCCACTGGACAAAAGCCCATCTACTGTTTTCCTCGGCCTGCTCGGGAGCTAGTCGGGTGCGTTTGGCCACCACAACCAACACGAGCACAAACAACATCATCAGCAACAGCATAAACCAATAGTCGGCCATCACCTTGCCTGCAACGTCCCAGAAATTGACCTCGGGGTTGCCAATCCATTGGAACAACTCAGCCGTCATGCGCTTCCCGATGAATCGGAAATAAATCACATCCACCATGTTGAGGATGATGAGGACCGAGTTGACGAAAACATAGTAAGCACTAAGGAGGCGCTGAAGCGCCATGTTGTAAATGAACTTGAAAGGCAGGCAGAAGAACAGGATCAGAGGAATGTTGGCGTAGGCAATCACTACAAGGTCGAAACGCATGCCCACGAAATAAAGTCGCAACGCTTGGCCAAGAGTCAGGTGGTGAAAGAAATCGGTATTGAAAAGATAGATCAGCCAACGGCTGACTGAAAAGAGCAGAAGCACCATCAGCAGCCTGAACAACAGCCTTATTGCCGGCAGGTTGAACACGTTCAACTTTTTCTTTTTATAGGAGTAGGCATTCATTGATTTTCAAAAAAACATCGTTTGCAAAAATAACTATTTCTTCAATAGTAGTATCTTTGCACCTAATAAATAAAAACGCCCCCATGAAAAGATTCAGCACTTTATTCATTCTTATTGCATTGGTTTTCAGCTTGAAAGCACAAGAAACCTTCCCTCAATATCCCTCTCCGATGGATATTCCCGTCTATCTGAGTGCCACTTTTGCCGAACTTCGGCCCAACAGTTTTCACGCTGGTGTCGACATCAAGACCCAAGGGGTCGAGGGGAAGAAGGTCTATGCCGTGGCGGATGGCTATGTCAGCCGTATCGGAGTATCGCCCTATGGCTATGGCAACGTGGTCTACATTACCCACAACGACGGCTATACCACAGTGTATGCCCACTTGCAGAGCTTCAGCAAATCCATCGCCAAGCAAGTGACCGATTATCAGTACCGTAACAAGACCTTTGCCGCCAGCATCTACCTTTCGAAGGAGACCCTGCCCATCAAGGCGGGCGACTTTATCGGCCTTTCAGGCAATACCGGCAGCTCGGGTGGACCGCATCTCCACTATGAGATCCGCCATACCAAGAGCGAAAAGCCGGTCAACCCTTTGTACTTCGGCCTGCCAGTGACCGACGACGTAAGGCCCAACATCAAAGGCCTGGCCGTGTATCCCATCGACGAAACGTCTACGGTGGAAGGGAAGGGTGAACCCTCGTATTTCGTGGCGGAGAAAAACGGCAAGACCTATCGTCCCAAAGGAAAAGAGGTGGTTCATGCCAACGGCAGTATTGCCTTCGGTATCAACACCGACGACCAAGTGGGCAGTTCCCCCAATAAGAACGGCCCGTATGCCTACGAGCTTTACCTCGACGACAAGCTTAGTTTCCGCTTCGAATGTGACAGTTTCTCCTATAGCGAGCCCAAATACATCAACAGCCTTATCGACTACAAACGATACAAGGAAAAGAGCAACCGCTACGTCCGTACCGAGGTGGATCCCTACAACCGGCTCTCCATGTATGAGTTGAAAAAGGGCATTGCCAAGGTTGGTGAGGGCGATACGGTCGCCGTTTGTTTCAAGATTTTGGACTATTCGGGCAACACCTCCATTGCTTCCTTCAAGTTGGTGGGAACTGCACCGATCGAGGTGGAACGTGACCCCATTTCAAGGAGCCAGTTTTTTGTGACGGCCGATGGGAGCCAGAACAGCCATATCGAGATTGACAACTTCCAAGTCACACTCGAAAAGAACACCCTCTTCCGCGACACCTGGATGAACACCGGGGCTACCGACCCCAAAGGTTGCTGCTCGCGTTGCTACCGTTTCGGCGATCCTACCCAGGCCGTGTTCAAGACCATTACCGTCCGCATCAAGCCGGACGAAAAATGGGCTAGAAACGACAAGCTTTACATTGCCTATTTCGATAGCGACGGAAAGGTTTCTTCTTTGGGTGGCAAACGCTGCTCCGACGGTTTTGTGGAAACCACCACGCGCTCCTTGGGCCAATACGCCTTGAAGATTGATTCCATCGCACCTACCGTCAAGATTCAGAACTTCAAGGAAAACGACACCATCACTTCAGGCAATACCCTGAAGGTGAAGATCAGCGACGACATGACTGGGGTAGAGACCTATAACATGTATGCCAACGATGCCTGGATTCTGGGTAAATACGATGCCAAGAACAACCTGTTGTATTATGAGGTGGACAGCCATCTAAAAGCAGGCGACAACACGATCAAGGTTGTGGTGAAAGATGCGGTAGGCAATGCCACCACCAAGAAAGTGAAAATCTACCGAAAATAAGTTGGAAACATTTTCAACAATTCATTGATTTTTGAAATAAATCCGTAATTTTGTAGCATTCAATATTACGGATTTATTTTTATGATAGATATAGAGAAGTTCAATGAATTTTCCGCTTCCAGTTATTACGAAGCGGTGTCTTTGGCTGCAACCTCCTCTGAGGAAGCCGTCTACTATCTGTTGCAACGCCGTTTGCGCCGTGCCTTGCAACGCATGTACAAATTGCATGGTTACGGACTAAGCGACGACTTTGACGATACCATCGACGATTTCTATCTCTATCTTTATGAGGGCAATGGCGATGGCACACCGTTCTCCATTTTTTGTAGCATCCAAAACAAGGAAGCCTTTTTCGGCTGGGTGGTGGCCACTTATCGGCATTTCCTGCTGAACAAGGCCAAAGTGGAAATCGAGCGGAATGCCATGCTGCAAGCGGTGCAGGTGATGAACACGGGCGATGGGAAAGGACTCAGCGAAGACAGCATGATCCGCTATCTGGCCACGGCCATTGCTTACGCCGACCGACGCTTCAAGCCCTGTAACCTCTTCATTCTCTACCGTTCGATACTCAACCTGCTTGATCATGGCCGTACCATTCCGCAAGACCAAATGGCCGAGGCCATGCAATTACATCCGGTGACTTACCGGGTGCGCAGCAAACGCCAGCGTGACATTTTCCGAAATTTCATTCTCATGCTGGAAGCCGGACAACATCTTGAACTGGATCGTCGCCACGAACTGATGCGGCTATGTATCGAAGAAGACTTCCACCGGCTCTACGATTTGCTGATCGGTTATTACAATCAGGTGTTGGAGCAACTCCCTGCCAAAGATGCTATCCGTGCCTTACGGTTGCACTACTTCCGTGAAAAAGGGATGATGATGCATGAAAATTCAGGGTATGGTTATCGGTTCTCGATGAACCTAAAAGAATTTTACAGCGCGTTGAAATCGTAACCGACTTCTTGCAGGAAAAGCCCTTGGGCAGGCACTGACTCGCCAGCGGAACAACGGTCCTTTTGTTCAATCACACTTCGAAAATCGTCGAGGGTCATCCTGCCTTTGCCCACCTCCAACAAGGTGCCCACAATGGCCCGCACCATGTTGCGCAGGAAACGATCGGCCTTGATGCGGAACACCAGCAATCCGTCTTGTTCCAACCAACGGGCTTCCATGATCTTGCAGTTGTTGGTCTTTACCTGAGTGTGCAACTTGCTGAAGCTGGTGAAGTCGGTATAATCCTTCAAGAGATCGGCGGCTTGTTGCATCTTATCGAGGTCAAGCGGCCCATAATAGGCGTAGGCATCATCCTGATGAAACGGATCCTTGCTTCGGGCTATCTGGTAATGATAGGTGCGTGAAAGGGCATCGAAACGGGCATGGGATTCCGGCTTGACCTCCCAAATGCGATAGATTACGATATCCTGAGGCAAAAACACATTAAGCCTATAAGCCAGTTCGTTGGTATCCTCAATCGGGCTTTCCAAGTCGAAATGGGCATAGTAGGAGCGTGCGTGAACGCCCGTGTCGGTTCGGCCACACCCCGTGACCTCAACTTTTTGCCCCAGTTTGAGGCCAAGACAACGCTCCAACTCAGCCTGCACACTGGGTGAGTGGGGCTGTACCTGCCATCCGCAGTAATGGGCACCGTTGTACGCCAGATGGATAAAATACCGTTTCATGTCCGCAAAAATACAAAATCCCTTATCTTTGCCAACAAATTCACGAAGATGAGAACGAGTTTTTTTTCTGAGGATACCATCTGCGCCGTAGCTACGCCACACGGCATGGGTGCCATCGCCACCGTGAGGGTTTCCGGACCACAAACCCATGCCATCGTGTGCCGTCTTTTCCAACATCATGGGAAGCCTTTCGATGCGGCTCGGATTGAAGGTTACCATGCCTACTATGGGCAGCTTGTCAACGGAGAAGCGACCCTCGACGAAGCCGTGGTGACCTTTTTCAAGGCCCCTCACTCGTTCACGGGCGAGGACGCTGCCGAGATCAGCGTCCACGGCTCCGTCTTTATCCAACAGCGGCTTTTGGAACTCCTTGTTGAAAAAGGAGCCCGACTGGCATTGCCTGGCGAGTTCACCCGAAGGGCTTTTGTGAACCGCAAATTCGACCTGGCCCAAGCTGAAGCGGTCGCCGACCTGATTGCCTCACAAAGTGAGGCTGCCCATCGTCTGGCAATGAACCAGTTGAAAGGAGGTTTTTCAAAAGAACTTCAAATAATGCGATCAAAACTCTTGGAAATCACTTCTTTAATTGAACTTGAACTTGACTTTTCGGAAGAGGATGTGGAGTTTGCCGACCGCAGCAAACTAAAAGCCTTGCTGGAGGAAACGCTATCGCATGTCACCCGACTTATGGATTCGTTCCGTTTGGGTAATGCCATCAAAAACGGCATCCCAGTGGCCATTGTTGGAGAGACCAATACGGGAAAATCCACCTTGTTGAACGCACTACTTGGCGAAGAACGTGCCATCGTTTCGGATATTGCTGGGACCACCCGCGACACCATCGAGGAGGTGATGAACCTTAACGGCACCTTGTTCCGTTTCATCGACACCGCTGGCATCCGCGACACTGCCGAAACGATCGAGCAGATCGGCATTGAGCGCACTTTCAAGAAAATTGACGAAGCCGACATCGTGCTGGGCATGGTCGATGCCACCCAACAGCCCGAAACGCTCGTCAAAGCCGCCCGTCTGATTTTGGACAAGATCGACGGCCTCCATCAAGTGGTGGTACTGTTGCTGAACAAAACCGACCTTTGTCCGTCTGAATCCGCTGAAAAAATCGACATGTTAAAAAGCCTGGTCACGGCATCCTCGCAGAATCACACCTATATCCAGACCCTATCTGCCAAGACGGGCAATGGCCTAGACCAATTGCGACAAACCCTTGTGGAGATTCAGCAATCCATGAATGTCAGCCAAGACACGGTTATGGTAACCAACGTTCGCCATTTTGAAGCCCTGAAGCACGCTTCGGAAAGCCTACGGGCTGTCCAGAATGGCCTCGACGAGTGTATTCCTTCCGATTTGGTGGCACAAGACCTTAGGGAAGCCTTGTATTACTTGGGGTCAATTACTGGAGAAATCACTACCGATGAGGTATTGGGATCCATCTTCAGCCGCTTTTGCATCGGAAAGTAACCCGCAGTTTCAGCCATTTTTCGGATAGTATTTCAGCGGTATCGGCATAGTATTGGGATAGTATGCAGCACTTTATTTCCGTCAATACGGATTTTTTTTGATGCAATACTTTTCCGATACTGAATAAATACTATTTTTGCGTTGCTGTTTTGTTACCCGACCCCTGAAAGTAACAATTTGGAAACAAAATTCAACGCATTATGGCCAAGGAAAAGAGAATCAAGGAGCCTATCAGGTTAAGGCAGAAAAAAATCAATGACGGCAATATAAGCCTATATCTCGACATTTATAGGAACGGCAAACGGACATACGAGTTCCTGAAGCTGTACCTCGTCCCCGAAAGAACCAAAGAGGATAAGGAAAAGAATCGGCAGACCCTGCAGCTCGCCAATGCCGTGAAGGCACAGCGAATCGTGGAGTTGCAGAACGGGGAATTTGGCTTCAAGGGCGACTTCGCCACCGAGACCCTATTCTTCGACTATTACAAAGCGATGTGCCAAAAGCGGCTCGGGGCTGAAAGCCGCAGTAATTGGGGCAATTGGTTTTCGTGCCTCCACCACCTGAAAAAGTATGAGAAAAACGAAAGAATCACCTTTGCCGAAATCACCCCTGAATGGGTGGAGGGCTTCAAGGATTATCTTGATGACGATGCACGGGCATGGGAACACGACAAACGCAAGCGGAACAAGGAAAAGCCCCTTGCCCGCAATTCCAAGCTGTCGTACTTCAATAAGCTGCGGGCTTGCCTGAATCAGGCATTTGAGGAAAGAATAATCCCGATAAACCCGTGCCGTGGGGTCGAGAACTTCAAGGCCGAAGAAGGCACGAGGATGTACCTGACCATTGACGAGGTGAGGAAATTGGCGCAGACTGAATGCGAGTACCCACGAATCAAAGACGCATTCCTATTCAGTTGCCTGACGGGTTTGAGGCGTAGCGACATCGAGCGGCTTCATTGGGGTGATGTGTTCCAGCAGGGCGACTACACCCGCATCATATTCAGGCAGAAAAAGACCCAAGGCCAGGAATACCTTGACATCACCGACCAAGCGGCCGCATTGATGGGCGACCGTGGCGACCCCGCGGATTTGGTCTTTGAGGACATCCACTGCCCCACCTGCACCAATAGGGCGGTTCAGGAATGGGTGTTGCGTGCCGGCATCAATAAGAAGATTACATTCCATTGCGGGCGGCATACCTTCGCCACGATGATGCTTGACATAGGCACGGACATCTATACGGTGTCGAAGCTGTTAGGCCACAAGGAACTTTCCACCACGCAGATATATGCGAAGGTGATGGATAAGAATAAGCAGAAGGCCGTGTCGCAGATTCCCGATGTGCTGGGCGATGACGGCGAAACGGTTTGGCGGCTGGATGGCCTTTGATTAGCCGAACATCTGCCCTTTGCCCGTCATCAGCCAATAGGCCGAGACATGGCATTTCTCCACCAGCGGAATCATCCAGCCAACCTCAAAGAAACCCCTATTGAGGTCTTTGCGCTGGGTGTAGTAGTGTGGCTTTGCGATGCCGTTCTCGGCGCAATAGTCGGTCACGCTGCCGATTAGCTTTTGTTGTTTGCAGGCTTCCATCGCCTGAAAGAAACGCCCCATGACCGCAAGGGTGTTTTCGCTGTAAACCCTTCTCCTACTCATTTTTCAATCTCCCCTTTGAGCCACACGGCCGTTTGATATAGATAGTCAAGTTCGGCGGTGGGCTGGTTTGCTATTTTGGCTCGGTCGATGGCCGTGCCGATTTGGAGGATGATTTCGGACGATTTTTCCGAAAGCAAGTCCTCCTTATTTATATATGACTTCATCAGGTCGATGAGGTAGAAAGATAGTTGCTTTTCCATTTTACTGATTGTATGGTTTGAAGATTATGCCCCAATAACGGGCGTTGATTTCATAGCTGCCGACCAACATTGTAGCATCCACCGTTTCAAGGGCGTTGATGTAGTAGTCGGTTGTCAGGTGTGTGTATTGGTATTTGAATCGTTCGGAAATGTAGCCCTTGGCCTCCTCATCATAGGGGATGGTGAACATGGCCTCGTATTCCGAAACCCTATCATCTTGGAAACGGACTTCGATACAGTCGGGATAGTTGCCGTTGAAATAGTAGCCATACACCTTGCCGTTGAACTGGGTATAGTCAGGCTCCCCCATTTCGTCCAACACGACCGCCCTTGAATCGCCAAAGGTGATGTTTGGTGCCGTGAACTGATTGAAACGTGGCTTTACCTCGATGGTGATGTGCTTTGTCTCGGTTGCGTTGCTGACATTGATTGTGGTGGTGCCGACAAACCTTGCCTTGATGATGCCTTGCGGTGACACGGTGGCGTGATATTCATTGTCCGATGAATAAGACAGCGGAGAGTTGGATGCCGCCTGAATGGTGTATTCTTCATCCTTGAACAATGAAACCGATGTTTCCGACAGCGTTAGGGAATCGGTCGGGTTGTCGTTTGACGGGCTGGGGTCTTTGGTGCAGCCGGCCACGGCCAATATAATTGCCAACAAGTAAACTATCTTTTTCATATAAAGCAGTTTTGATTGTTTTGATACCAATTCGATGACTTGCATTCAGGATGGGCATGGGCGTATTGCTTCAACTGAACGGGGATGTCGGTGATGCGCTGCCCTTTTGGGGTGTATTTTTGGCCTTTGAGAAACGCCTGATTGACTTTGGCAATTTCCTCGGCCTCTACCATGATGGGCGTGAGATAGCACTTGCACCCCTCATGCCAGCCGTCCCAATCAAAGGATTTTGGAAAGTCGCCCTGACCCGCCTTGCAGATTTCGCAGTCGGGGTCGCAATTCCTTGAACGGTTGATTTTGTAGCCCAAGACGAAATCCATAGTTTGCCACCTTTGAATGTCGGCGTTACGGTATTGCTTTGCGTTCATGGTGTTTTCATTTTGAGTTGATTCTTTCATAGATGGTCATCATGTCCTTCATTATTTCGTGATATTGCTCTTGGTTGCGCAGGAAACGTGACAAAATGGCCATTAAACTTGACACATCGTTTTTGCTTTCCTTGTAATAGGTATTTAATAAGGTATCTTCATCGGAGAAAAACTCGGCCGTGGGGATGCCCAAAACCTCCGATAACTTCACGATTGTACTGATTTTGACATCGGCACCGCCCAATAGATTGTTGAGGGTGGTGCGTGAAAAGCCGCACTTCTCGGCTATCTCGTCATGCGTCATTGCGCTGTTTTTGATGGTGATTTTTATTTTATTGATATTCAGCATTTTAATTTTGTATTTGTAAACTTTATGAAACTTTTTTGAAAAAAATGTAAATTTTGTTGCACTGCATTGAAAACTTTATTGTACTTTTGCACCGCAATAGGAAAAGATATTGCGGCAAAAATAGTAAAAAAGTACCTAACAAGTAAAAAATTCACGAACTAATAATTTAAGGTATGAGCAACAAAACATTTGCAGAACTCTACGAAGAGAGAAAAAGCAAGCCTACACCTGCACAAGAGTTTGTTTCGGAGGTGGCAAGAATAACCCACCGTTCCGAGATAACGGTCAGGATGTGGCTGTCAGGCCAGCAGATTCCCGACACGCTGGTTCAGAGTGTTATCGCCGACCATTTCGGGGTTGATATGGCCGGATTGTTCCCCACAGAAAAAGGAGGTGACGAATGAAAACTTTAGTGTTTTTCCGTGACTGCCACGCGAAACATAACATCGTGTGGCCTAACTGCACCCCTCAAGATGAGGGCTGGGTGCGCCGCTATGCCGCCAAGCGGGGTTGGTTGGTGGCCGAAAGAAAAGCGAGAAAATGAGCATTGAGGAAAGACTTGACCGCATCGAGAGGCTGGTCATTATCGGGTCAAAGGAGGTGCTGAACACCTCCGAGGTTGCCATGATGCTTGACATGGCCGTGCAAAGTGTCAGGAATCTGATGTATAACAAAAACATCCCCTATTACAAGCGTGGCGGCAAGGCATTCTTCAAGAAGTCCGAAATCGAGGCGTGGATGCTTCAGGAACGCATTCCGACCAACGATGAAATCAAGTCGCAAGCAGCGACATACATTGCAGTAAAGAAACACAAATCCTAATTCAACGCAAGATGAAACAAGTAATTATCAAAAGACTTTCCCTTTTGAATTTCAAGGGAATCAGGGAGTTGGAAATCAACTTCAACGAATCAGTGACCAGCATTTCGGGGCGTAACGGCTCGGGCAAAACGACTGTTTTTGATGCCTTCACCTGGTTGATGTTTGGCAAGGATAGCGAAGACCGCAAGGCTTTCAACATCAAGACGCTGGATGCCAACGGCAAGGCCATCGAGAAAATCCCGCATGAGGTGACGGCCGTGCTGTCGGTGAACGGCGAGGAAATCACCCTTTGCCGCCGCTTCAAAGAAAAGTGGGTGCGCAAGCGCGGGTCGGCCTCCGAGGAGTTTACGGGGCATGAGGAGGAACGCCTATATAATGACGTGCCTATGTCGGTGAAGGATTGGACGGAGAAAATCAACGCCATCTGCACCGAGGAAACATTCAAGTTTATCACCAACCCCAACTATTTCCCATCGCAAAAGTCGGATGTCCAGCGGGCAATGCTGATGCGCATGGCCGGCAATGTGAGCGATGAGGAAATCGCCTTCGGGAACGATGATTTTCAGGTTTTGCTGGGTCAATTGACGGGTAAGACGATGGAGGAATACAAACGCGAAATTGCGGCCAAGAAACGCACGATTAAGGCCGAAATCGAGGGTATTCCCGTCCGCATTGAGGAATGTAAGAGGCTTTTGCCTGAAACCGAGAATTGGAGGGAATTGGAGGCCGAACTTGAAGGGCGGCAAAAACTCCTTACCAAGGTCGAGGGCGAAATCAGCGACAAGGCCACGGCGTTCACTGAAGTGAGCAACGCGAGGGTGGCCAAGTCAAGGAAACTTGGCGAGTTGAAGGGTGCAAGGATGGATTTGGAGTTCAAGATTAAGAACCAAGTCCAAGCCGACTATAACGAGCGGAGAAACAAGCAGCTTGCCCTTCAAAGGCAGGTGCAAAATGACGAGCTGGAGCTGTCGAACAACGAAACCATGTTGAAGGGCTACGAGGGTGAAATGACCCGCCTGAAAGATAACCGTGAAGCCCTATTGAAGGAATGGCGGGAAATCAACGCAAGGGAAATCCATTTCAGCGACAACGAGTTTGTTTGCCCCACCTGCGGCCGTATGCTGGAGGTTGATGACATCGAGCGCAAGCAAGGTGAACTGATTGCCAAGTTCAATGCAAGGAAAGCCGCCGAACTTGAGGAAAGCAACCGCAAGGGCAAGGCCAACAAAGAGCGCATGAATGAGGTTGAGGCATTGATTAGCGGGTGCAAGGCAAAGATTGCCCAGCTTCAGGACAAAATCAAGACCGAAAAGGCCAATGAACTTTACACGGCGACCCTGACCGCCCCCGATGCGACCCCAGCGATTGAGGCCGATGCCGAGTACCAGCGACTGACCGCCGAGATTGCGGCTTTGGAAAGTGAACTTGCCGAACCAATCCAATCCCCTGAAACTTCGGAGCTGTCGGAGCGCAAAAGGCAGTACACCGCCGATATTGACGAAATCAAGGGCAAACTTGCCAAGCGTGAGACCATCAACCGCACCAACCAGCGAATCAGCGAGTTGGAAACCCAGCTTCGCAACCAAAGCGATGAATTAAGCAGCCTTGAAGGTATCGAGTTCACGATGGCCGCATTCGCAAAGGCCAAGATTGAGGCCGTGGAAAGCCGTATCAACCACCTTTTCAGCATCGTGAGGTTCAAGATGTTTGAGACCCAAATCAACGGCGGCGAGGTCGAGACCTGCGAGGCCACGGTGGATGGTGTGCCCTACTCCGACCTGAACAATGCCATGAAAATCAACGCTGGCCTTGACATCATCAACGCAATATGCGGGTCGGAAGGTGTGACCGCCCCCATCTTCATCGACAATGCGGAAAGCATCAATGAGTTGATGCCGACCCAATCCCAAATGATTAGACTTGTCGTCACCGAAGACGATACCCTTATTATTCAATAACAATCAAATTATTCAACACAATGGAAAACAACCCAAACACAGCGGTTGCCCAGCAGCAACCCAAGCCCGTTGACCTCCTGAAATCGGTCATTAAGGCTGACAGCGTACAAGCGCAATTCAAGAACGCCCTTGGCAATCATAAGGATGAATTTGTCGCCTCCTTGATTGACCTCTACACGGGCGACCCCAACCTGCAGAAGTGCAAGCCTCAATTGGTGGTGGCCGAGGCATTGAGAGCCGCCACCCTGAAACTTCCCCTGAACAAGGCATTGGGCTTTGCCTACATCATCGTTTTCAATAACTCGGTCAAAGACCAAAACACGGGGCAATGGATGAAGGTTCCGACCCCTACATTCGTGCCTGGTTGGAAGGGCTACATCCAGCTTGCCCAGCGTACCGCCCAATACAAGTGCATCAATACGGATGTGGTGTACGAGGGCGAGCTTCGCACGGTGGATAAGCTGTCAGGCATGATTGACTTTGGCGGTGAACGCAAGTCGGATAAGATTATCGGTTACTTTGCCTATTTCAAGCTGTTGAACGGGTTTGAGAAAACCCTATATGTGAGCATTGAGGATATGGCCAAGTACGCCCTGCGTTACAGCCCCTCGTTCAAGGGCAAGAATCCGCCCACGGTGGATGCCCTGATTAAGTCGGCGCAATCCGGCCAAACCTCCACCAAGGTAGGTTGGGAAGGCAACTTCAACGAAATGGCCAAAAAGACTTGCATCCGTCAGTTGCTTTCCAAGTACGGCCATTTGAGCATTGAAATGATGAGCGTGGTGGCAAGGGATGACGATGAGGCCATGAGCGACCGCAACGGCCTGATTGCCGAGAACGCCAACATCGAGGAACTGCCCGCCGAGGCCGTTTACGAAGAAGTGGACGAAACCACGGGCGAAATCAAGGAGGGTGCCGATGGTGGTGCCGGTAATGAACCCGATTGGGCTAAAGAGTGATGGAGGGACTTGGAATGAGAATGACGTGCTTGGGTTCAGGTTCATCGGGTAATTGCTACCTTTTTGAAGCCGCTGACGGTGTTTTGATGTTGGAGGCGGGTGTTCGCTTCATTGAAGTGAAAAAGTCGCTGAAATTCAAAATTTCGGGCATTGTGGGCTGTTTGGTGACCCATGAGCATAAAGACCATTCCAAGTCCATTAAGGATGTCATCGGGAGCGGTATCAGGGTGCTTGCCTTGGATGAGGTTTTCCAAAGCCAAGGCATCGCCAACCGCTCCTTCTGCAAGTCGATTTTGCCGATGCACGGCTACAAGGTGGGCGGCTACAAGGTGTTTGCCTTCGCCGTTGCCCATGATGTGCCGTGTGTCGGCTTTGTGATTGAGCACGCGGAAATGGGCAAGTTGTTATTCGTGACGGACACGATGATGCTGGAGTACCGTGTCCCCAGCCTTAATCATATCATGCTGGAGGCCAACTACGCCGATGACATTTTGCAGTACAACATCGAGCATGGCATTGTCCCCTTTGCGATGCGTGACCGCCTCCTTCATTCACACATGGAGTTGGAGACGGCCAAGGGAATAATTAGAGCCAATGACATGGCCGATGTGAACGAAGTGATATTGATACACCTTTCAGGCAACAATAGCGATTCAGGGCGGTTTGAGCGTGAAATCAGCGAGGTTTCAGGCAAGCCGACCTACATCGCCACGGCCGGAATGACCTTTGACCTATCCAAGACCCCCTATTAACATGAGGAAAGTGCCTAACGATATGGTCACAACGCTGCTTCGATGCCTGCCCGTCATCCTTGACAATGTGGATGCCAGCAAAGGCAGCACGAAGTTGCTGAATGCTATAAGACTAACCAAAAAAGAGATTACCAAACTTCAAAAAATAGAACAAGATGGAAAACAAAGAAATTGTAATCAGTAAAAGTGCCGTTCTTGATGCCCACAAAAATGCCGATGCAAACGGCAAGGAATTGTTGGAGCATTTATTCGGTGACACCGTTTTTGCCAAAATCGATATCAGGGAGAGGGTGAAAACCTTCGATGATGCCGTTGAAATACTTGGCGTTGAGCATCCATTTATTAAAGCCTTGAAGAATCATCAAAATATGTTTGATGGCGCGGATGGGAACGAGGATGTGGCCGCCTACCTGAAACTGCGTATCATCGCCGCCGCCCTGAATGAGGGTTGGCAACCCCAATTCACGGAGGATGAATATCGCTGGTACCCTTACTTCTACCTCTATACCAAAGAGCAATACGACCGCCTCGATGAGGATGAGAAAAAAGACTGCCGTGTTGTCGGCCGTGCGAGCTCCAGCGCCTACGTGTACGGCGGTGTCGTTTATGCGTATGCGAGCAATGCGTGGTCGGGGTCGAATACGCATCACGGTTCCCGTCTTGCCTTCAAGTCGGAGGAATTGGCGGAGTACTGCGGCAAACAATTCATTGATATTTGGATGGAGTACCTGATTGGGTGATGGCTGGCTGGATAAAGATAAGTCGTGACATTGTCAACCATTGGCTTTGGCAAGATGCCGAGCGGTTGAAATGGTGGTTTGATTTGCTTTTCATGGCGACATGGGAGGATAAGCAGACCATGCACGATTCTCATTTATTCACGTTGCGTAGGGGGCAGATGATTGCGTCTGTCTCCTACCTTTCCGACCGCTGGGGTAAGAGCCACCCGACAATTATCCGATTCCTGAAATTGTTAGAGGATGAGGGGATGATTTATAGGCAAACTCTTTATAGGCAAACACCCATCATAACTATTTGTAATTACGACAAATATCAAATTGGACTTGATACCCAAGTTGACACCCAAATTGATACCATAATTGACCCCCAAGTTGACCCCCAACTTTACACAAATAAAGAATTAAATGATAATAATAATCCTTTGAAAGAAAAATCAGAAAAAGAAAAAAAATCGGCCAAAACGGCTTTTGACCTTGCGAAATATGGTGACGGCTGGGATGCCTTAATCGGGCAATGGCTTGAATACAAGTCGAGCCGCCGCCAATCGTACAAGTCGCAGGCTTCGGTCGATATTCTTTTCAAAAAGCTGCAAAACCTTTCATGTGGCGACCTTGGAAAAGCAAGGATGATTGTGGAGCAGTCCATCGGCAACAATTGGTCGGGATTGTTCCCCCTGAAAGATGTAGGCTTCGGCGGTGGCCAAAACCCCGTGCCTGGCCGTGAAGTTTTAGGTTCAAACTTTGAAAATAGAGATTGATATGGAATTTATTAGTAACCCCGATTTCGACAAATTCGCCGATGTGTGCAATGCCATTCAGGTCAAGCCGCGCTTTGCCCTTCCTTTTAAGGCTGTGGATATTGCCAAGGCCATCAACTCGGCATACAACGCCGAGGTTGCCGCCCGAAACTGCAAGATGGAGAGCGGCGAGGATTACAAGGCCAAGGTGATGTCGGTGGCCGAATGGTGTGCCGATGGCTACGGCCGTGTCGGCCTGCTGTTGTTCGGCACCGTTGGCACGGGCAAAACCACGATGATGAACGCCCTTTGCAGTGTAATCAACTACTTTGTGAGGCCTGAATACAAGGAGCTTGTGCTGGATGAGGACTACAAAAAGGCGATTGACACCGTGCGGGCAAAGGATGTGGTCGATGCGTACCAAAACGACCGTGGCCTTTATGATAGGATGTGCAAGGTGAAGTTGCTGGCCATAGATGAGTTCGGCATCGAGGCAATCGATGTGAAGTCGTATGGCAATAGCAACGAGCCGATTATCGACCTCCTTTCAATGAGGTACGACCGCCGCCTTTGCACGGTGATTTCCTCAAACCTTGACCTTAACGAGATTCGCAACCGCTATGGCCTGCGCCTTCAAGACCGATTCATTGAAATGTTCAAGATGATTGCTTTCACCGGAAAATCTTATAGGAAATGAGAATCAACGACAAAAAAGAGTATTTCGGCAAGTCCTATACCGCCGTGGAATACAACGGCGAACCGGCGGACTTCATGCCGACTGACGATGACCCGCAATGCAAGATTTGCGCGGTCGAACCCAATTACTGCAAGATGAGGAATGAATGTCATGGGGAAACCCCATTCGTCTTCGTCAAGTCAGAGTACGCAAGCGCGATGGATATTGTGGCAATGGTCATGGGATAAGGAGGGCATCATGGGAAAGTCAATGCAAATGGAAAAGGGTGTCGAGGTCATCGCTGGCAATGTGGTGATTATCCGCTGCCCGAAATGCGGCAAGCCCAACTACAAGGATTTCCCCTCCGATATCTGCCGCCATTGCGGCTACAACGCTGGCAGGGCATACAAGAAACAACTCAAAAAATAAGGAAAACCAAAAAATCAACGCAACAATGAAGAACGAAGAAATCAGATTGATGTACGTGGATTTGTTCTGTGGAGCTGGCGGGACATCAACGGGAGTTGAGAACGCGACATGGCACGGCCAAAAGTGCGCCCGTGTGGTGGCTTGCGTCAACCATGACCCGATGGCCATTGCCAGCCATGCGGCAAACCACCCTGAAACGATGCACTTCACCGAGGACATCAGGACGCTGAACCTCGACCCGCTAATCAGCCACCTTGACGGGTGCCGCAAAAAGTACCCTGACGCTTTGGTCGTGCTGTGGGCGAGTTTGGAGTGTACCAACTTTTCAAAGGCAAAGGGAGGCCAACCCCGTGACGGTGACAGCCGCACCCTCGCGGAGCATTTATTCAGGTACATAGATGCAATCAAGCCCTCTTACATTCAGATTGAGAATGTGGAGGAAGTTATGAGCTGGGGCGACCTTGACGAAAACGGCCACCCCGTGAGCAAGGACAAAGGCCGTTGCTACG
>JAEEGL012910143.1_pt1 | contig 17283 bp, 15 predicted proteins | sample 9134231 | NCBI WGS metagenome assembly JAEEGL01 (sample SAMN16246548, study PRJNA631951) | gut metagenome | biome: gut microbiome; feature: rumen; material: fiber-attached | host: Bos | place: Iran: Karaj | collected 2018-10
ACATAAGGATAACACCGACGAAAAAGAGGATGGCCAGGGCAGCCAAAAACAGGTTTCTCTTATAGAACTTCCTGGGTGTATTTGAATTCAGAGTGTTCTTTTCCATGATCACACTGCTCCGCAATTTAATCATACTTCTGACAAATATTATAACAGTTTTTCGTATACAACATGGGAAAATAATACTAAAATTTGCATAAAAATAAGGTTGCCACGGAGGTGACAACCTTCTGTCATTTTAAAGTCCAACATCAACCTGACTTCTTTCTTTTTTTCTCTGATTGTTTAGCATCTGTGAAGAAAAAAACTGTGTGTACTGACCTTCCCACTTATAAAAGCTCTTATTGCTCTTGTCACAATATTTGCACATGGTTATAGGAGAATTCATTTTTTCAATCAGTTTTTCTGATGTTAAGTTCGATTCAAAAATATCCACCACGTCTTCCGTTGATACTGTTCCTTTATATTGAGCCTTTTCATGCATTACATCCACAAGGATCGGAAGCCCACAAACAGCCAGTTTCCCATTATACAGGAAATGGTTTAACTTTGATTCACAATCATTCCAGTTACCTTTGGCATCGCTTATTTCCGAGCCGTCAGAACATGCAAAAAACTCAGTTACCGGATCAGATACCAATAACTCCACTTCGAATTCTCTACACCTGTCCTTTATTCTGTCCAATATTTTGGCTGTAGGTGGATAACAGGTGATATCAAAACGAATTTTCAATTTATTCATAAGAACAAGTAATGTATCATCGCATGATGGAATCAGTAATCCGTTAGAAGCAACTGCAATGTGCGCAAATGGAAATTCTTTGCGGGTTACCTCAATAAACTTTTTCAGATCCGGATTTAAAAGTGGTTCCCCACCCATCAGCCTTATACAACTGATATTACGTACAAACCTATGTAGCTGACTAAGGTCTTTCTCATACTGATTCAAATCAGAAAACATAGGAGTTGCCTGCAGATTGCTATAGTGTCCGCACCCTTTGCACTTAAGATTACAGTGCCATGTTACATGATACTCCATATAGTTCAGTTCAGGTTTTGATTGATCCAATCTCATAAGTCCGTTTTCACCGGAATATATATAAAACTGGCTTATTTTCTTTTCTATTGCTTCGTCAAGGATTATATTTCTCTCTCCGGCATCTGAGTAATCGCAAACAAATTTATCTTCATCCCCGATTTGAACTCTGTCCAGCATCACATAGCCGGGCATAAGGCATAGCAATCGCCTCACAATAAGCTTTATCAGATATTTTGCGTTACTTACACCTGTATCGTCAGTGTTTTTCGATTTGCAAAAAGCAACCATTACCTTCTGAGAAAAACTGCTCTTACATGCACGAAGCATCTCTTTCGATATACTGTTGTGAGGATTAATCTTTAAAACATATATCATCTGCTAATCCAATGAATGTCTAAAAAATAAACTTCCAATCTCCTTCATTTTGTCGTAGCAAGCATGAAGTTCTTATAAAACTCCGTTTCATAATTCAGTTCTTCCAATGCATAATCCATCGACTAAAAGCCCTATAAGCAGCTTCTACATCAACAGCTTTATTTATATAAACGTCGTATCTCTTATCATGTTTCAACTTATCTGCTATTTATTAACTATCGAAAATCTATATCTCTATGGATTATAAACCTTGATGAATATATCCGGTAAAAGAGTAAATGAAAAATACTTGGCTCGCTGCCTTAAGTTTAGCAGCCCTTTGAATCGATTAAAAATCTCTTTATATTTCGCCATTGAATAGAGCAGCATCTGATCAGCACCTGACTCTTTTGCATCCTTATGGAATCCTGCGCATTTATACAACGCATTCTTTAAAGTAATAAGCGCGAATTCCCTGTCCTCCTCATCAATTGCCTGAGATACTCTCTGAGCAAGCGCATCTACTCCGTCTAAATGCTTAATATTCATTCTGTTGGCATCAGCAGTAAATCCTGACGTATTATCCCTGTAATCATAAAGTTTCTCTGATATATAAGAGATCAACCTGCATTTACTAAGCAGCGGTCCAATTATGAAATCGTCTTCATGATCTTTTCCGACAGGAAATCTGAGTTCCTCAAAAAGTTCTGCCAAAAAGAGTTTGTTACAGGGTGAAACCATTAAAACATATTCTCTGGAACGAAGATCATAAAGCCATCTTTTCGCCTGCCTAGAGGTCATTGTTATATGCGTTTCACCAGAAATATCAGCCTTTGCCAGTCTGGAGGCCTGAATATCACATAATGCCATATCTGCTTTGTCCGCAGTTATAACTTTGTATAACTTTTCAAGGAAATCTTTTCTGACAGAATCGTCGGAATCAATAAAACAAATATACTTGCCTTTTGCTTTTTCTAATCCTTCATTTCTTGCAGCGGAAGGACCTTCGTTCTTTTTATGGATCACCCTGACTCTGGAATCCTTTTGTTGGTATCCATCACATATTTTTGAGCTATCGTCTATTGAACCATCATCTATAAGAATAAGTTCAAAAGAACTGACAGTCTGTGCCAGTATGGATTCGATGCATTCTCCTATGAAGTTCTGAGTATTGTATACCGGAACAATAACTGATATGAGCGCTGTTTCCATTTCATCTTACCATACGCCTCTTTAACACATCCTTTGTGTGCATGATTTTTCCAAATATCTTTCTGCCGCGTTTCACACCAAATATCCTGTTTAATGTATGCCTGATTTTCACGAGTCTCACCGTGTTTCCCTCATGCCAGCTGGAATCAAAATGATGTATGCTGTATGTATTCCCTGTGATTTTCAGTCGTCCGGTGTCATAATCCAATGGGCAGAAATAATCGGAAGGAAAAATCTCAATACCTGCTACAGACTGCCTTTTCCCATTCTGAATAAGCCCGTATTTTAACAAAACCTTTGTACATAGTCTTGGACTTTCTATATAATGCCTGATTCCGTTCACTGTTTCATAGGGTTCATCCCCGTTGTAGCATGCCATCATTTCCTTAAATATAGGCATCCCCGGCACGCAACCGAATCCCTGGCCGTCATTCACAATCTCATTATTTTCAAACCCTTTATATGCCATATTTACGCACAGTGGAGATAAATCTTTAAGAACCTCTACATCTGTATCCATGTAAATACCGCCATAACGGTATAAAACATCAAGCCGCCCATAATCAGGAACAAATGCCCATTTTTTCTCGCTGTAGGCCTTCTCCATATACGGATGTTTGTGAACATCATAATTCTCTTCATTCCATTCTTTTATTTCAAAGCCCGGGCAGTTCTTTTTCCAACTATCTATGCACTTAATGACAGACTCAGGTTTTGGTTGTCCCCCCAACCAGAAGTAATGAATTATCCTGGGGATTAAATACTGAGTATTGTCTTCCATCGATCCATCCTCAAAAAATCAATTTATTTCCTCTATACTTGTATATGATACCCAGTCATAATAAACATCCAAAGGAGATGTCCCATCATATACTCCAACCCAGTCCGTGTTGCCTCCGGGCCATGCATTAATATCCATATAGGCGTCCATGGTAGGAATATTGCTGGTAGCCTCATAAGCCTGTATCCCGTCAACATACCAGATGATTCTGTCACTTGCCCAGTAAAAAGAATAAGTGTGGAACTCCTCTGAAGCATCAAAGCCCAAATCATACAAATATTCGTGACCGCCTATACCATCAGTATAATAATTAAACTGAACCTTTGTAGTATCGTTCCCCAAAAACTCTATGTCTATCTCTGTTCCTTTTCCATTATCGTTATAATAGTTAAAGAAGGCCGAAACAACTCCGCTGTTTTTTACTGGTTTCATGTTGACCTGATACAGGCCGAACCCTAATCTCTTTGAAGTATAAACCTCTCCTGCCGTTAAAGTTTTTCCATTATTTTTGATAGTCAGTACCAGTTTATTATCTTCAAGACGAACATTTGCCGGTCTAAAGCCAAAACTTGTTTCTTTTTCATTGGTAGCCTGTCTTTCCCAATAAGCCTTTGCAAAGCCCGATAAACTGCTGAAATCGCTATAAAAGGTACCGTTATCATTTTGAGCCGCTTCTGAAATAAAATTGCCCACCCCTAAAATAGCAAGAAACATGACAACAGATATGCTTATTACGATTTTAGTCTCTGTTTTCATCTTGACCTCCGCGCAAATCAAAAACTGATTGCCTATGCTTAAAGGAACGTTATGTCGATAAATACGAAATTACTATTGTATTTCTAATATTTTTCTTATAGACTATTTTCGTTCACTAAAGAAAAAGTTAATAAACATGGATTATCATTTCTATTCTACTGCATTTCATCACATATATCCACATCACAAAAGGTAACCTGATATGAAAAACAACAAATTTACAATTAAAAACACCCTGGGAATGTTTGATTTTCTAAAAGGTATGATTATGGTTCTGGTGATGGTCTGTCATACCTACGGTTTGACGGATATAGCGGCTAAATACGCTTATAAAGATAAATTGCATACTCAAATCAATATAATTGGTTTTGTTTTTATTCTTACCTTTAAAACCTTCGCAGAGACAATTATTCCTGCATTATTTATCATAAGCGGGTATGGTTTCAGAAAGACCACTTTCAAAAAATGCGTTACCAGGCAATTTCAGACACTTCTGATTCCTTATACCATCACAATGGTCTTATCAACAATAATGACTATTTTCACTTGCCGGCTTCTTTATGGTGGACTACGATATCCACTTGAACAGACCCTCAGAGTATTTCTCGGTGGATTACTCGGACTTCCCAGGGAAATTTTCATTCATGGTTTCAGACTGGTCGCTTGTGGTCCCGTCTGGTTTTTGCTGTCTTTAGCTATTGCAAACACCATTTTTAATTTACTGGCGAACAATTTTGAAGAAGGTAAACTCATCATCGCAGCTATGTTAGTTTCCAGTATCGGGTGGGGAATGAGTTTTGCCGGTCCTTTGCCATGGTCCGTTTCTCAGGGTTTGGTATCCGTTTTTTTCTTATCCCTCGGACATTATGCGAAAAAACATAAAATTTTTGTTGCACCGATTAAAACCCCCCCCTTCATCACTATCATCAGTTTTTCAGTTGTCGTTCCCTATATGTTCTTAATTGGTACCAAGTTGAATTTTAATATTGCAAACGATGAATATCCATTAGGTCCTGCATCAATAATATTGTACGGATTTCTTAGTATGGGTATCATTAAGTTCCTTTTACAGCTAAACCGGTTTGAAGGGTCAGTTTCCAATTTTATCAGAAAAATCGGTGGTTTCTCACTTTATGTCCTGTGCATTCATTCGATAGAAATGGTTACAATCGGCGGACATCTCCAATATATGTTTGTTAACGACTTGTGGAAAGGGAACCTTCTGGTAAGGAATGCAATCATTATTGGAACAAGAATTACCTTTGTTCTCTTATGTACGTTTCTATTTCTTAAGAAAAAAAAACTCATTGGAAAACATAAGGAATAAGTCGTACAAAAAACCGCAAGCGGAACTCACCTCCTTATCTTACCGCTTGCTGTTTTTTCAAGTTCTTCATCCTGAAATTCAATCCCATAAATTCTTTTATAGATAGGCATTGTTCTATTTAAATCATATACGTATTCTCTTATTGCTTCCTGATCTTTCTCTTTGCAGTAAACTTCTGCATATATCCTATCATTCTTCTCAAACACCTTACAATCCATAACAAAAGAGCAATCATACAGGCACTTTTCAATTTCCTCAGGGCTCACATTTTCACCTCCGGAGAGAATTATCAGATTCTTTTTCCTGCCAGTAATGTAGAGATAGCCGTCGTCATCCAGATATCCCAGATCCCCTGTGTAAATTATTCCATCCTTGAGGCAGGCGTTGGTTTCTTCTTCGTTATCATAATAACCAAGCATATTGCCCCAATATCTGACACATATTTCTCCATCAATGATCATAATCTCCGCGTTATCATAAGAGCGCCCCACTGATGTAATATGGTTTACCATATCATAATTTAGTGTGATAATCCCACTGGTTTCTGTCATTCCGTAATACTGCCCGAATGTTATACCATGAGACTGTATTTCCTGAACATCTTCGACACTTACCGGAGCTCCTGCTGTGAGGATCAGTTCCGCTCCTCCCAATCTGTCAATATGCCCTTTACGAATGGATGTAAGCCAAAGCTTCACCGTTGCCGGTATCACGTATGCAGCATATACTTTTTCACTTACAAGATCACTTAAGAGATTCTGTGGTTTAGTACTCTGAACCAAGGTATAGCCATGTTCGTTCACAGAGATCAGACCTATAATCCCTCCGACATGATAAAAAGGAAAATTGGTATAAACCTTAATCCCCGGAGCAATATTATTCCCCTCAACATACACGTCCGGAACAACTATTTTTTTTCCTTCAAACATATTTCCGACTGATAGGCAAACTCCCTTTGACAGGCTTGTTGTTCCTGATGTATAAACGATCATCATCAGATTTCCAGCCTCCTGCAAAGTAAACTCATGAAGATCCTTTTCCTGTTCTTCCGAGCCACGTAGTGCTATTTTAAAATCATAGCATTTAATGCCCGGGATACTTGCAAAATGGTCGGGATTGCTTGTGATAAGAGTATCCAGCTTCGAATTCATAATGGCAAATCTTATGTTGTCTTCTGATTCACGATAGTTAAGCGGCACAATAACTGCTCTGCTGTACATCAGAGCCACCATTATTATTGCATACTCATAGCTGTTGACTCCTATCAGTCCTACATGTCTTCCTTCCAGATTCCCCAATTCGCTCTCCAAACTGAAAGCGCATCTGCAAATATCTTTATAGTATTGCTCATAGCTGATATCAAATGTATTATCCGCATCTAAAAATCTGAACGCACAGATATCTTTATAGCTTTGTATTGTCTCAAGATAATTAAACATCTTCTTCCTCCTGCAACAGTATCGTGGACCAGTCCATTCCGTCTACAATCGCTTTTCTTTCCTCAGTCGGCTTTATTCTGGCACGGATCTCCTTGCAGGGTGTACCAACATATACAGTCCAAGGCTTTAATTCACCCTTAACAAGCGAATTTGCACCGACAAATGCCCCTTCCCTTATTATTGTTCCCGGCAAAATAGTACAATTTGCACCGATATAAGCATCGTCCTCAATAATGACATCCCCAAAGCTTATCTTACCGGCATCTCCCGGCAAATGTTCTATGGAATAATACCCGTCAAATTCGTAGGTTGATGTGAGCACCTTGGTACCAGGTCCAAGAAAAACCCTGTGCCCTATGTCAGTTCTTGCACCGCCTTCTACCAGAACCTGCCATGTAAGGGTTGAATACTTTCCAATCCGAAGCCCCTTTCCCGCATCAATAAAGACAAAGTCAAACAGCTGGCAGTGATCTTCCAGCACTGCCTTATCAGCATGGATCATCTTGCAAAGAGGATAAAGCCTTGCCTTTTCTCCGCAAAACGCAACCTTATTTCTCAGGTTTTCGCCCATTATGTCAATTCCATCAATACGTGCTTCTTCCATCTGTACCACCTCTTAAATAGTATTACTGTCACAATCTGCAAATAGTTTGGAGCCGATCATCAAAATCTTCCCAATTCTCGCTCTTTTCTCATATCTTCAAGCATATCGAGATATGAATACTTAGGTTCATAACCCAGCTCATTCACAGCTTCTTTAATGTCCATAATGTACTGGGGTGCGTTTGGTTTCTCCGGGCAGAAAACCAGCTCCGATTTTTTTTCGCGCCCAAAAACATCACGAATGCCTTCTATCATCTTCAGAAGAGATGTTCCTGTGCCTGTGCCCACATTGTAAAAACCTGTTTCCCTGTCTGTAAAGCAGGCTTTAAAGAACATCTGGCCAAGATCCTTTACATACACCATATCCTTCTGTCTGTTCGGATCCCCCCAAACCTCTATGGTCTCACCTGTTATAGCCTTATCTATGAGAATCCTGTGCATCATCTTCTGCGGAACACCCTTTACACTGTACTGGTCATTAGAATTCCACAGATAGATATGCGGAAGCCTGAACGTAAAGGTTTTTATCTTATAGAATTCATGCACACATCTAAGTAGCTCTTTTGCAGTATTCTGTGTCACACAGTATACAGAATGATAGTTATCATAATCAAAATATGGCTGGTCATCCACATGCAGTATCAGCTGCTCTTCTGCTCTTTTAACAATGTCGATAAAGCTCTTTGCGTACAGAATTCTGTCAGCATTCACCCTCACCGCATAATCAAAAATCCTGAAAGATCCAAGTACATTGGTCTCAACATATACCATGGGCTTATACCCCACCATTCTTGCCGGCATGGGTCCTATCATGTCGATAACTGCGTATACATCTTCCGTAGGGAGTTTGGAGTACTCTTCCTCATTGTATATATCCATCGTTATTGTCTTGACCATCCTTTTAACGGTAGGATGTTCAACCAAATCTACACCTATGATTTCATACTCGTTGCTGCAGTTTTGAAGAAAATACTCTGCGAGATATCCACCCATGTTTCCAGACACGCCAAATATCAATATTTTTTTCACTTTCTATTTCTCCTTACTGATACTGTTGAGATATGACTTATAAGACTCAAATCCGTCTATAAGCGTGTAACTGTCAAGAAGTCCTCTGATCTCTTCCCTGCTGCAAAACATCATTACATCGATAATCGAAAGATTTGGGATAAAATCATCGGTATACTGCCTGTACCTAAGATTTTCATCAGTTTTTACAAACTTAAGATTCACGCCGTTCTCATTGAAGAAATCCCTGAAATACAGACCTGTTCCACCGATTGCGTTGTAATATGCGTCAGCACCCCGGTTTTTACAGAAAGCCATCACAAGATTCTCTCTTTTGAAGCCACCATCCAGCTTAATATCTCTTGAAGCAAGAAATATTGGTGTATTTATGCCCAACATTTCAGCGGTTACTCTTATAGCATTCTCCAGAAAAAGAGACAGATTTCTCCCATCATCGGAAAGCCCAAATTTCAGTACTAACTCTATCTTCTCTGACACTTTTTCAAAATACGGAGCCTTCGCATATGCACTCTTTATGGTCTCAAGAAGCTTTGTCACTTCTGCCTCATCAAGGCCGTGTTCATGCTCAGCAATGATCCTGTTTTGAGACGCTTTTCTTACAGGGACTCCGAATCTTGATGCACTGCCGTTTATCAATATATTATTCCTGTTGATATAGCCGTTTTTTATAAAATTAACGTTATCGGCAATGATGTATTCATCAACTGCATTCATCAATTGCCAGTATCCGATATATGGAAAAAAATACGGCTGCATTACTCCTAAAATCATCTGACACCTCGCAGATAATGCGTTTAAGTATTATTGTTTCTTTGAAGCAATGAGCTTCTCAAGATCCTTTACGGTTGCGATAGATAATAATTCATCCTCATCTATATCTATCGAAAACTCCTTTTCAAGTTTGGCTACTATCGCCATTATCTCAAGAGATGACAGATCCAGAGTATCAATAAATTCACTTTCTTCAGTAATATCATCCCTTGCAATATCCGCAACATCCACAATCACATCTGCGATCACATTAAAAATCTCATTCATGTATGTTTCCTCCCGAAGTTATCTGCGTCTTACGACTGTTCTGATAATAAACTTAAGCATTTCAGCTTTATCATTGCTGTCATAAAAAAGTTTTCTCTTTATTTGTGATTTCTCACTATTTGTGAATAACCCCCGGTTCCTCATATATTTTTCCCACTCATACTTTCTTCTGGCATCAAAATCCACAGTAATTCCCATGCCATGAGCCAGCGCTTCCAGGTCACTCAGGTTGTCAAGATAATCCATCAGGCTTTTACTATTATAATTGTCGTTTTTTGACGACCAGGAGCCGGATTCCTGAGAAAGTACATATCTGTATGCAGAAACATACTCTCCCGAATTATATAACTTTCCCCTCGACAGCATGGAAAGGACAAGATGCCGGTCTATAAAACGTGACATATCATATCCCGATCTTTCCAGATCCCGGATAATTCCCACGAATGATTTCTGCCTATACATAGATGTTGCAGTCTGTCCAGGCAGAAGGTAATCCTCAAATTCCGCAACGGTATAGTCCCCGCCCTTTTTCATGAAGCCGCTCCACTTTTCCCTGCCGGGAAGGCGCTCATCATTCTGATCAACTATCATGCACAGACCAAAACATGCTTCATAATCCTGGTGAGCATCCAGAAAATCCACCTGTTTCTGCAGCTTATCTCTGCTGATCCAGTAGTCGTCGCCCTCAAGAAGTGCGACGTACTCACCCCTTGTGCGCATTATCAGATCCAACGAGTTTTCTGTCATCCCCATATTCTTTTCACGGATAAAGGCCTCAAAGATCTTTGGGTAATTATTTGCATATTCCCTTACAATTTCTGCCGTCCCGTCATTTGAGCAATCCTCACCTATAAGCACTTCATACTTAAAATCAACATTTTGAGACAATATACTCTCAAGGGCTTGTCCCAGATAATTTTCATGGTTGTAGGTTGCCACTACAACGCTCACTTTGATGTTTTGATCTGACATTATTATTCCTTATTCTTTAATATGTCACATATTACCTGAACTTTATCCGGGGTTAAATCCGCATATATCGGCAGAGTCAGAACTCTTTCAGACATAAGCTCTGCCGTTTTTACGTCACCGGTAAAGTTTGAGTTTTTGTAACAATTAAAGTTGTTAACAGTGGGGTAAAAATACTTTCTTGTAAATATATGCTTTTTTGCAAGAAGCTCATATACTTCATTTCGACTCATGCCATATTTATCAGCGTCAATAAAGACAGGAAAATAGCTGTAATTATATCTTACATTTTTGAAATCATACGTCAGAGTGCTTATTCCCTTTATTTCCTGCAGGTTTTCTCTATAGAGGAAAAACAATTTTTCTCTCTTTTTCAGCTCCTCATCAAAATGATTAAGATTGCATAAGCCCATTGCAGCCTGAAACTCATTCATCTTAGCATTGGCACCTACAAAATCCACGTTCTCTTTTCCAAGGATACCGAAATTGTGAAACTGATAGATCCTGAACAGTATGTCCTTGTCATTTGTGACGACGCATCCTCCTTCAACAGTGTTGAAGCACTTTGTCGCATGAAAGCTGAATATGGAAGCATCTCCGAAGTTGGAAATACTTTTCTCGTTCAGGCTTTCACCAAATGCATGGGCCGCATCATATATCACCTTCAGCTCATGCTTTTTGGCAATCTCCTCAATTCTTGCTACATCACAAGGCATACCGTACACATGGACCGGAACTATTGCGCAGGTCCTGTCGGTGATAAGATTCTCGATTTTATCAGGATCCATGGTACAATCACATTCCCTTATATCACAGAAGACCGGCTCAAGATTGTTTCTCACAATTGCATGTGTAGTAGATGCAAAGGTAAAAGGCGTAGTGATAACTTCACCTTCAAGGTCAAAAGCCTGAAGTGTAAGCTCTAATGCCATATGCCCGTTGCACAGGGGCATAAGATAATCCGCCCCCATAAAATCCGTAAGTTTCCCAGCAAACTTCTGCCATAGCTTACCCATATTGGTAAGGCCTGCACTTTCCCATATTTCCTTAAGATACTCTACATACTCATCCAATGGGGGTAGTGATGGCTTTGTAACATAAATATTTTCTTTCATATAACGATTCTCATTAAAAACTGTATGTCATTGATATCAACATGACACTAAACTATAATAACAACATGAATACGCAAATATCTGTAATAATACCATTCTATAATTGTGAAGATACTCTGCCTGGACTATTGGACAGCATACTCTGCGGCAAAATCATCCCATTTGAGATTTTTCTCATCGATGATGGCTCCGAGGATTCATCATATTCAATCGCCCATGAATATGCTGCCAGACATTCCAACATCAAAGTCTTATCCCAGAATCATGCCGGTGCATCAAGCGCCAGGAATCTGGGACTTTCTGCTGCAAGCGGACAGTGGATAAGCTTTTTGGATGCGGATGATTATATTGAGCCTGATATGTACAGCACAATGCTGGACTGTCTGCAAAGTTCTTATGAAAAGTCCGGTGAAATCGACGGATGCATATGTGGTTATTATACCCATAAGGATGGTGTTAATACTCCCTATACCCCGCACTGCTCTGATAATCTCTCTTCAAAAGAGCTTCTGAAATCAATGTTTACCGATGAAGCAGTCAAAGGCTTCCTTTTCACGAGGCTTTTTAAGTCCGACCTGCTAAAAGATATCTCCTTTAACAAAGAGATATCCATATGCGAGGATCTGCTTTTCCAAACGCAGCTGTTCTCCTCGAAAAATGTCAGATTCACCACGGTTCCCAAACCGCTGTATCACTATGTGCAAAGCCAGGGCTCAGCCACATCACCAAAGTCTTTCTTTACAAATAACACATTTATTTATAAACCTGCCTATACGATAATCTCAAGATACCTATCTGAAGACTATGTCCCGGATAGTTACAATGCAATCCTAGACTATAGTATGTATACACTGTTAAAGGGCTATCAGCAAAACAAGGATGATGAAACTTTAAGCCAGATCCGCCTTATGCAAAACGAGATGAGGCACTCCGGAACTTTTGCCATGCACAGATCCCAAAGACGTCTTTTATATGAACTTGCCCCAATCCTATACAGTCATATTCTGAAATAGCTGTCTAGAACTCATCCATAAGCTTTTTGATATCTTCCTGCCCAATGACACTTACTGTTTTATTGGCAATCCGATAAACTCTGTCACACATCGACAGAACCGTAGGTCTGTGAGTTGTCAGTAAGATCGTCTTTTGCGGATCTTTTTTTATAATATTATTCAGGACCTTTCGCTCAGTAGCCACATCTAAAGCGGATGTTGCTTCATCCAGTAAAAGGATCGGAGCATTTTTTAAAATAGCCCTTGCAACTGAAAGTCTCTGATTCTGTCCTTCCGAAAAACCAAGACCGCTTTCCCCAAGCTTATGGTCCAGCCTATCGGGAAGTTGCTCCACAAAGTCATGTATGCAGGCTGTCTTTAGTGCCTCGCTAATACTATCTCTTGTAGCCTGCTGGTCAACGATCATCATGTTCTCCATAATGGTTCCCTCCATCATGGTATTGCCCTGAGGAACGTACGAAATAAGTTGTCTTGTCTGCTTGCCAAGCTGAAGGCTTTCACTTCCGCTGACAGCCAGAACGCTGCCTTTGTAAGCTGTAACAATGCCCAAAAGTATTCTTAGCATTGTAGTCTTACCTTCACCTGAAGGCCCCACCAGCGCCACAATCTCACCGGGATTTGCTTCTATGGAAGCCCCCTCAAAGACAGCGTAGCCATTTTTGTACTTGAAATACATATCCTCTACTTTTACTGATACACCGTTTTCAAACGCACTTTTTGAAAAACTTTCAATATCTGTGGAAGGAATAATCTCTTCTTCATCACTCAGCGTCAGTATTTTTTTGACCCTCTCAGCAGAGGCCATATACTCCATCATGACGGGAATAAGATCCAAAAGGGATTTCAGAGCAGTGCCAACCTGAACCATCAAAAATGCCAGCACGGATAATGATCCAAAGGATATCAATCCCTGATGGACTCTGTAAAACATCCATCCTATACAGACAGACATTCCAGCAATTCCACAGAAGAACGAAATCGCCCAAGCTAAAAGAGAATACGTATTCGATCGAAGATCCGCATTTTTCCTGTCATTTTCAAAAATCTCCATCTTGCTATAGAAGATATCTCCAAGATTAAAAGCTTTGATAGCCTGAATATTATTGAATGTTTCCTTGTTATACGAATTAATTCGGGATTCAATGTTCTTTATTTTCATTTGGGAAGCGAATATTTTCCCCATAAAAACTCTGGAAGAAAAAAGCACTATAGGTGCTACAACAACTGCTATCAAAACCATGGAATAGTCGAGAATTATAATATAAATTCCTGCAAAAACTATAACAGTAAGTTTTAATATCATAGTAGGAACCAGTCCGCTTGTGTTTCCGGCAAGAATTTTTATGTCTGAAGAAAGGCGTGTTATAAGGTCTCCTGAATGATAATCCGTCAACTCCTCCCAGGAAGAATCCATGATTTTCCTGTATACCTGCAACTCCAGAGAATTGTACATACCATTAAAATTTCTTGCTGCCAGACGATTTCCGATCAAACTTATCGCAATATAAATGATGTAAAAACAGATCAAAGTGATCCCTGACCTCAAAAGCTTATGGATGTCATCCAAGAGCGCAAGATCAACAATATTTCCAATTCTGCTTGTCAAAAAAATCTCATAACCTGCGTGCAGTATCAGGATGGTTATATGTATGCAAACCCATAGTTTATACTCTTCAAGTACAGATAACGCCCATCTCAGAGTTCTGAAAATATCAAAGAATATATGGAGCTTTTCTTTATTTAGCTGGATGTTCATCCTGCATATTTCTCCCGGTTTCTATTTCTTTTTTGATTACTTCGTTCCTAAATGCCATAGGCGAAAGCCAAAATTTTAAACACCATTTCTTATGGTAAGTACTTGTTTCAGAAAAATATCTAAAAAAGACATATGCCACTTTCTTTCTGAAATATGCCCTGAGATTATGTTTTCTTATAGTTTCCTCAGAGTACCTGACTAGCAACCACTTTATTTCCTCAAAATATGCATAGAGCAAATATATGAGCAAATCCCCAAAGAGCATGTTACGACTTCCTTCAAGTCTGTCATACAGAGCATCCACATAGTCCAGATGTCGTAAATCATGTTTATTTTCAGCGGACATTATGCTGCCCTCTCTTACACGGTAATTATAAAGCGGATCTTCAATTATAGCTATTGAATCAGTATTGCCGATAATTCTGTGTGCGACAAACTCATCCTCGTGAATCCTTTTTTCCGGAAAGAGCAGTTTATCGAATAGTGATTTCTTAAACAGTTTGTTGCAGGGTATTACAAGCAGTACATTCTCTTTCGGATAAATATCTCCCAATATCTTCATTGCTGTATGTGAAGATATAAGCCCCGGTGTGTCAAAGCACACATCAGTTTTTTCTTTCTGCCACTTGGTAAAACCACAGACCGATATTTCGGTGTCCCAATCTGAAAGCGCTTTATACAGTTTTTCAATAAAATCTCTTTCTACCCAATCATCCGAATCGACAAAGGCGATAAACTCGCCCTTTGAAAGCTCTACCCCAGTATTTCTTGCAGCTGAAAGCCCCCCGTTATTGCGTCGGTGATATTTAACATTTTTATATTCCATAGAATATTTTTTTGCCACATCAGCAGTATTATCTGTGGAGCCATCATCAATAAGCAGAATCTCAAGATTAGGATAGCTCTGTGCCACCAGGGAATTCACACATTCGGAAATATATTCTTCCACGTTGTAACACGGAACAATTATGCTGATAAGAGGATGTTCCTCCCTCATCATCACTGGATGAATATGCTTTGTAAGCGCCTTTACCAGATCCGGATTGTTATTGTAAGAAATCTTCCTTGCCCATAAAGCTTTTGAGGTCAGAAGCATATCCAGATCATCGACTGAGTATTCATAAGGGCATCCTCTTTCCCAGTCTATCTCTCTTAGATCATCGTTTTTTACCCTGTCAGCAAACTCTGAATTCATAGCCAGGGTCGAAACAAAAAACTCGTCCGGGGTATTGGTAAACCTGTACTTTTTTAAAATCTCATCCTCTATAGATAATAGATACCGGGCAAAATCATGGGTTATACTAAACCATTGTGTGCCCTTATAAGTGATGCAGCCCTTATCTTTGGCAGTCCGGTCAACACCGCATCTCTCCTGCCATTTCATAAACTTCCACTGCCACTGTCCCATCTTTCTTAAGAATCTCTTCTTTTTCCCGGGTCCGTCATGGCCTCCCCTACCTACGATCTTAAGCAGCGGGAAATAGTATTTTACTTTGTACAAAAAAAAGTCATCGCCTTCACCGTCAAGATGATAACGCAGAAACTCACTGCTTTCATTCTCAAAAAAGAAATGAATCTCATCCTGGCTCTTAAGGGGAAAATCCACACCTGACAGAAGATGATAATAGTGATAGTTACCTTTTACGGCAGCTCTCAGCAAATTGAGCTCACACTTTACAATACTGATGTGTCCCCAGTATATACGCATTCTTGGAATAAAGATCACGCCGGATTTTTTTACCCAGGATGCTATTACCGATTCATCCACATATTTAGTCTTTTTATCAATGTGAATATAAATATCATTTCTCTCATCATCCAGCTCGGTCAAAAGCTTTTTTAACATATGAAATTCATTGTGCGCCATAATGAGGTATGCGTGTTTTTTCATATCCACAGCCTTTAGTAAGGCATCTTCCATCTTTCAAGTATCTCCCGTCCATGAAGTCTTCTATAGCAGTCATATATGAATCTCATACCCCGGTCAGATATCGTTTCACCACATAACTGTCCCCTTATATACAAGTGATATCTGTATTTGATCCTTGCCACTTCAGATGGGTAGATGGCCACAATTTCTTCTTTATTTGAGGTCAGTCTCTGATATATCATTTTTGAAAAGCCGTTATCCCAGCCTTTGCCGAAAGCATTAGCAACTTCCGCAGGGGTATGTCTGATATAAGCATTTTCCATCAGTTTTACATATATCAGAATAAATTTGTCACAAAATAACTCCTTGTCTGCTTTTACAGCAAAATTCCAGATATCTTTCAGTAAAATATCGTTTTCCCTTATCCTGTCAGCAAGGTCTTTGTGAGTTCCCATAGCCGAATCATTTCTTATCACATGTATGACGCATCTATCAGGAATGCATATAAGACTTCTTACGTACATAAGATACTTGATATTAAACGCCAGATCTTCACCAATTTTGGTATTGTCAGGAAATAACAAATGATTTGTTTTAATAATGTCAGTAATAAACAGCTTATCCCAGACTTCATATCCCACCAGATAATTGAGATATTCTTTGAGCAAAAAATCTATTCTGTCTTCATCTGAGCCAAATAGTCTTTTTCCTTCAATAAACCTGTAGTCCTCAAGACGGATATTGCTCTCATCCCATCTTGAATACTGGCATGAGACCCACTCTGTACCACTGTCTTCAATTGCTCCTACAAGGACAGAAACAGCATCCTTTTCCATAGTGTCATCAGAATCCAAAAAGGTGATATATTCGCCATCCACATATGACAGAGCATTGTTCCTTGCTGCTGATACGCCTTTGTTTTGCTGGTGGAGCAACAGTATTCTTTTGTCCACAGCTGCAATATCGCTGATAATTTGGAATG
>JAEEGL014128087.1_pt1 | contig 17283 bp, 17 predicted proteins | sample 9134231 | NCBI WGS metagenome assembly JAEEGL01 (sample SAMN16246548, study PRJNA631951) | gut metagenome | biome: gut microbiome; feature: rumen; material: fiber-attached | host: Bos | place: Iran: Karaj | collected 2018-10
CGAAGACGCGGATATAGACGATGACGCCTTTATAGCTGTCATACGCGGAGTCGAAGATCAGGCAGCGCAGCGGCGCTTCCGGATCGCCGGAAGGAGCGGGGATATCGGTCACGATCCGTTCCATGACCTCCTCCACATTGGTGCCCAGTTTGGCAGAGATCTCTGGTGCATCCTCCGCAGGGATCCCCACGTAGTCCTCCAGTTCGATCTTGCACCGTTCCGGATCCGCGGAGATCAGGTCGATCTTGTTGATGACAGGCAGGATCTCGAGGTCGTTGTCCACCGCCAGATAGGCATTTGCCAGTGTCTGCGCCTCCACGCCCTGCGTGGCGTCCACGATCAGAATCGCCCCCTCGCAGGCGGCAAGGGAACGGGACACCTCATAGTTGAAGTCTACATGTCCCGGCGTATCGATCAGGTTGTACTGATAGGTGTTCCCGTCTTTCGCCTTATAATCCAGCGTCACCGCGCTGGCCTTGATCGTGATGCCGCGCTCCTGTTCCAGTTCCATGCCGTCCAGAAGCTGTCCGCGCATCTCGCGCGACGAAACAGACCCCGTCAGTTCCAGAATGCGGTCTGCCAGGGTGGATTTCCCATGATCGATATGGGCGATGATAGAAAAGTTCCGAATGTATTTCTGTTTGTTATCCATGTACAACAATTATAGAGAAAAGGGATAACGCCGACAAGTTTTTCCCGAAGAATAATTAAGCAAAGGAACGAGAATACCGGTGCGGGATTCCTCGCACCGGCCAACTACGTTTTTGTCAGTCACAGCGTCGTCGGGCTGTTCAATAATTCTCCGTGTTCACTTCAAAGAAGGACTTGGGATAGGCGCAGACCGGACAGACCTCCGGTGCTTTCGTTCCCACGACGATATGTCCGCAGTTGCGGCATTCCCAGACCTTGACCTCGCTCTTGGCAAAGACCTCCTGCGCTTCCACGTTGCGGAGCAGCGCGCGATATCTCTCCTCATGGTGCTTCTCGATAGCCCCGACCGCCCGGAATTTGGCAGCGAGCGCCGGGAAGCCTTCCCGCTCCGCCGTTCTGGCGAAATCCTCATACATGTCAGTCCACTCATAATTCTCGCCGTCTGCCGCAGCCGCGAGATTCTCCGCCGTGTTCCCGATCCCATTGAGCTCTCTGAACCAGATCTTGGCGTGTTCTCTCTCGTTGTCTGCGGTTTTCAGGAAGAGCGAAGCGATCTGCTCATAACCTTCCTTTTCCGCGACAGAAGCAAAATAGGTATATTTGTTTCTTGCCTGGGATTCGCCCGCAAACGCTGCCTGCAGGTTCTTTTCCGTCTGTGTTCCCGCATAGGGATTCGCTTTCTCCTCGACGATCAGTTCGACCCGATCGCCCTCTGCCCTGCACAGAGGGCATACCGCCGGGGCATCGTCCGGCAGTTCAAAAACAGTTCCGCAGACAAGGCATCTGTATTGTTTCATTTTTCTGACCTCTTCCTTCTTTTCTTCGGTAGGTTCGTTAGCAGGGATCCTTTCCAGCAGTTTCTCCGCTGCCCCGGATGGGAATCCTTCCGGCGCGGATACCAGGATCTCCTTAAGCAATTCATGCGCGTTCGCACTCTGGGGAAGCATATATCCGGCTTCCCGCATCAGATCTTCCTCTATGAGGCGTTCAGACTTTTCGACCGCTTTCATCAAGCGGTACAGCCCGTCCGCTTCCGTCTTCTCGGCGATTGCAGCCGCCATGCGCTCTTCCATAGACTTTACTGAGGAAAGGGCATTCACTGCCGCCTTTACGCGTTCTGTCTTCGGCTGCTGGGGGGGCAGCTCCCTGGGAACCATGCTGATCGCTCCGGATGGGCAGGCATCTGCGCAGACTCCGCATCCGATGCACTTTTCCGGATCGATGACGCTGTTCTCGGTATCCGTCGCTCCGGTAGGACAGACGTATAGGCAGAGACAGTCTTTCGTACACAATCTGAGATTTCTGACAGCTGTCCGTTCCATTCTATCTCCTCCCTTCCGCTTTCTCGAATTTCCATGCCGGGACCTTGCAGACCGGGCACAGCTCGGGCGGATTCTTTCCGATAAAGACAAATCCGCACACGGTACACACCCATACCTCCGTGTCTTTCAGCATATCCTCCCCCTCTTTCAGGTAACGTTCCGCGAGGGATGACAGCATCCGTGTGACCTTTTCGCCCCAGACGCAGACCCGCTGAACACCGCGGTCGCCCTCCTGCTCCGCAACTGATTTGGTTGCGGGATACCGTTCCCGGATATCCGTTTTCAGCAGCGCGGCAAGTTCCTCCAGAGAACTTTCCTGCGGATACGGTGTCACGGAAGTGTAATAATCCGCGATCTGCGCAAACAGTGCGGCATCTTCCGGTCTGTACTGTTTTTCACATCCTCTTGCCAGATTGGAGAACAGCGCAGCCAGCTGCCCGGAAGTAAACTGTTTCAGGTCCGCATCGGTTTCCGGAGCCGGCGCAGAAACCGGTTCCGCTTTTACAGGTTTTTCCGGTTCGAACGCGGATTTCGGTGCACCGCACAGCGGACATTTCCAGGTGTCAGGCAACTGATCGAATGGTGTCTTCTCCTTGGCATCGTCATAGACAAAGCCGCAGATCGAACAGATATAGCGCATAAACGACCTCCTTTCATGAAAGGTCTTCTGTTTCCGCAGGCCGCAGTCCGCGGAAGGATTGTCACATTCGGACAGGATCGGTCGCGGATGTCTCTCCGCTCTCCGCTCCTTCACCTACAGTGTATCATATGCACTACGGGAGTTTGTATAATTTCAATCCTTCAGATCAATACTTCCCGATAGGCGGCTGCACATACTCGGGCAGCGGACAGACATACTGTCCTCCGTTCTTTCTCAGCAATTCCTGCCGCGCCTTTGCAATCAGGTCCGGTTTTCCGAGCGTATTTACCGCTGCCAGAGCCATGACCTCTGCCGCTTTCAGCATGCCTTTCATTCCGATGGAGGAATTGGAAAGCGCAGTATTCTGCCAGGAGTGACCGACATTCCCGAGCCCTGCCGTCGCCACATGGAGCGTGACGGTCGGAACGGCGTACCCCACGTCACCCACATCTGTAGATCCGGATTCATATCTCGTTTCCTTCGGATCAAACGGCCTCGTCACGGAATCCAGCGGCCTTGTGAGCATGGTGTTCTCCACTTCCTCCGGATCGATATATTCAGCCAGCTGCTCCAGGATGTTCAGCTGGGTGCTTTTGGGATAAGTGCGGAAAAATTCCCCTGCGAGCCGGTACTCCTCCTGCGTCCAGGACGGCGGACCCGCTTCCGTCAGCGCATCCGACATCACGGCTGCCAGAGTCTTGTTCTGGATATAATCCGAGAAAGCCATCGTGATCTCATAGTCCATCGTCGTTCCTGTCATAAGGGCGGCTCCTCTGGCAACGTCGACAACTCTGGTGAACAGTTCCTGCATTTGATTCACCTTCGGCGCGCGGACCTCATACTTGATCACCGTATGACTCTGCACGACGTTCGGCGCGGTACCGCCCGCATTGGAGTACGCGTAGTGAATCCTTGCCTGATCGATCATGTGTTCCCTGAGATAGTTGCAGCCTACGTTCATCAGTTCCGCCGCGTCCAGTGCGGAACGTCCGAGATGCGGTGCTCCGCCCGCGTGGGAGGCGATCCCGTTGAAGATGAAATTAGCGCCCATGATCGCGACGCTGGATTTCCCCGGGACCTCGTTTCTGGAGCTCGGATGCCAGGTATAGACGAAATCCACATCGTCGAAATATCCGGCTCTGGCGATGAACTGCTTAGATCCCGCGCCCTCTTCCGCCGGACATCCGAAATACAGGACTTTCCCATCGATGCTGTTATTCTTCAGGTAGTCTTTTACCGCGACAGCGGCGGCAAAACTTCCGGCGCCGAGCAGGTTGTGTCCGCATCCGTGTCCGCAGCCGCCGGGAACGATCTCTTCCCGTTCCGGCCTTCCGGCTGCCTGGCTGAGTCCGTCCAGTGCGTCGTATTCGCCGAGAAACCCGACGACGGGTTTCCCGCTTCCCTCTGTATAGGAGGCAAGAAATGCCGTTGGGATCCCCGCGATGCCCTTTTCCACTGAAAAACCCTCCGCTTCCAGTGCGTTCTCCAGTTCTGCGGCGGACCGAACCTCCGTGTAGGACAGTTCCGCGTATTCCCATATTTTCTTTGCGATGCGGACGGTCTCATCCGCGTTCCGCTCCACATAGGATCTGATCTCATCAAGTGTGCTCATTTTTCCGTTCCTTTCTCGTTTTTTCACATGACCATGCTCAGGAAGCGCCTGGTCTCGGGTTCTCTCGGCGACGCGAACAGGATCTCGGGGCTACCTTCCTCCCTGATCACTCCGTCGCTGATGAAGATGATCCGGTTGGATACGTTTCTGGCAAAACCCATCTCATGGGTGACGATGACGCACGTCATCCCGGAACGCACCAGATCGTTGATGACGTTTAGCACTTCCTTGACCATCTCAGGGTCCAGCGCCGACGTCGGCTCGTCGAACAGCATCACGTCGGGGTGCATCGCCAGCGCCCGCACGATGGACAGACGCTGTTTCTGTCCGCCGGACAGTTTTCTCGGGTATTCCTTCTCTTTGTCCAGAAGCCCGACTCTGGCAAGCAGTGCCCTGGCTTCTTCCTCCGCTTCCGCCCTCGGGATCTTGCGCTCCAGCAGCGGGGCGAGCGTGATGTTCTCCAGGACGGTCATGTTGGGAAACACGTTGAAATTCTGGAACACCATCCCGATCTTTCTTCTGTATCTGGCAATGTTTTTCTTCGCCTGTGTGATGTCTTCCCCTTCGAAGAACACTTTCCCCGAAGTCGGCTGCTCCAGCAGGTTCAGGCAGCGCAGAAACGTGGACTTGCCTCCGCCGGATGGACCGATGATGGAGACGACCTCTCCGCGCCGAATCACGGTGGATATCCCCCTGAGAACTTCCAGCGATCCGAAATTCTTGGTCAGTTCTTCTGTCCGGATGATTTCTTCAGTCACTTTCCCTCAGCCTCCTTTCCAGGATCCGCAGGAGCCACGACAGCAGCAGATCCAGCAGGAAATAGATGATGCCCGCGATCGTCAGCGACTGCAGAGCGAGAAATGTGGCAGACTGCACCGTCTTGTAACTGGTGATCAGTTCGGGGACGAAGAACGTCGACGCCAGGGAAGTTCCTTTGACCGTCGAGATGAATTCATTCCCCATTGCCGGAAGGATATTCTTTACAGCCTGAGGAAGGATCACGCGGAGAAACACGTTCTTCTCCGACAGTCCCACGCTTCTGGCAGCCTCCCACTGCCCCTGATCCACGGCGCCGATGCCGGCGCGGATGAATTCGGAGATATACGCGGAGGAATTGATGATCAGCGCGCAGATCACCGACTGCGTATCGGTCATGCCCAGAGCCGGGAAGAGTTTCGGAAGCCCGATCCAGAAAAAATAAAGCTGAAGGAGCACCGGAGTGCCGCGCAACAATTCCACATATCCTGTCGCCAGGGCGTTCAGCGGCCTTACACGGATCATGCGGAACACAGCGACAAGAAGGCCGAGGATCGTCCCGAAGACCAGCGTGACGGCGGAGATCCAGAGCGTGCCCCCGAGTCCTCTCAGAAACACGGGGTAGAACTGGACCCATAGTTTGTACGTTTTAACAAAAAACATCTTCTGTTCTCTTTTCTGTTCAAAGGCCGGCAGTGAATGCTGCCGGCCTCTTTGAAACTGATCGGGTTACGACGTCAGTCCATGAGGCCCATCGTTTTCGCATAGGCTTCCGCATCGTCGTGCCATTTCTGAATGTCTCCGCTGGCAATGACCTCGTCAATGCAGCGGTTCACGATCTCCATCAGTTCGTCCGTTCCTTCCAGACATGCTGCGACCCGTGTGCCGGTCAGCTCATCCGATACATCGAACCGGAAATCCGGGAGATACAGCCCGCCGTTGGCTTCCGCATACAGGCGCGCAGACCCGATAGAGCAGATGCAGGCGTCCGCCTTGCCTTCCGCCACCGCGAGATAGCCGTCCGTCATGGAAGAAACCAGTTTGAATTCTTTTGACTTTCCCACATAGAGGTTGTACATCGCCTCCTGGACCGACCCGCTCTGCGTTACGACGACCACGTTCTGAAGGTCTTCAATGGTTTCGATTTTTCCTTTATCTTCTTCCCGGATCAGAAAACCATAACCGTCTCCGCCGAACCAGTAGCCTTTGGACATTGCCATCGCTTCCGCCCGCGCGGGAGAATATGCCAGTGCCGAGATCGCGAGATCGTACTTCCCTTCCGCGATTCCCGCCAGTACCGCGCTGAATTCCAGCGGCACGATCCGGAGTTCCACACCGATGGCGTCCGCAATATACTGGGCAAGATCCATGTCGTATCCGACGTATTGTTCCTGTCCGGTCTTTGAGGAATCGATGAACTCATTGGGGGCGAAGTAAGGTTCTGTGCAGACCTCGATATAACCCCTCTGTCTGATTTCCTCCAGTCTGTTCGACGGCTCCTGTTTCGCTCCGCATGAACAAAGCGCGCAGATCATGGCAACTGCAAGAATAACGGGTGTTATTTTTCTGATGATTTTCATGGGTTTCTTTTACTCTTTCATTTTTTCCTTTTGTTTTGTTGTCTGACTATATGACCATATCACAAACGCTTTAGCGAGTCAATATGCTACCATGCTACTACGCTAAAGCGTTTTGCTTGCCCCCCTTCAACTCCTCCGTCCGGAAACGCCGGAACCGCTCTGCCGGCGGGAAATGCGTTTATTGATTTTTAACAAATAATCCTCTATCATGGGAGCATGGAAAACAATGAAGAAATGACTACTTTCACTTTTGACCCCGAGGAAGAGCATACCGGTCAGGTCGACCTGCCCGAAGACCTTCCCTCTGAGCCAGAAGTCCCCGAAGCGGAGGAAGCAGAAGAACTTCCTGCCGCTGTTTCCGATGTGCCTGAACCGGATCCCGACCCTGCTGAAGAGACCGAGGAAACACCCGTCCATCACGCGGAACACAAGGAACCTGATTCCATGACTTCTGCACGGGAACAAGCGGAGCAGATGAAAAAACAGGAGGAAATCCGCAAGCGCCGCGCATCCCGCAAGCAAAGCGAGTCACAGAAAAAGAAGAGGACGCGCCGGATCCTGCTTTTCGTAAGCCTTCTGATCATCGCATTCATCATCCTCATTACGTTCCTCGCCAATGTGATCCGTGTTCTTGTCCGTGGCAGGACAGCCAATGTCGGTCCCCTTCCTACCCAGGAAGTCATTGTTCATAAAGTGCCGGTCTACTATGATTACGAAGAGCCGGTTCCGGAATCCGCCGCTGTCTCGGATTCCTACTTTGCGGACGCGATCCTGATCGGTGACACGAGGGTCCAGTGCCTTGACCTGTACAGCGTCGGCAATTTCAAGACCCTGCTCTACGGTACGTCCATCAACGTCAACAATGCGCTTTCCTATGACTGCGCCAGTTCCGATGGTGTGGATGGCAGCCCCAACGAAAAGCTTTCGCTGAACCGTTACGGGAAAGTCTATCTCACTTTCGGCATCAACGAGCTTGGCTGGAACAACCCCGATACCTTTGCGACCAATCTCCGCCAGCTGGTGGATCAGGTCCGCAGCATGCAGCCGGATGCCGTGATCTATGTGCTCGGACTCATGCCGGTCTCCGAAAACCGGGACGGCCGGACCGAATACATCACCAACGAACGGATCAAAAAATACAACATCCTGATCCAGACCGTCGCCGTCGATACGAAGACCTACTATCTCGACTGCTACAGCGGAGTCGCCAACGAAGGAGGCTATCTGCCCGCGGAGGATACCAGCGACGGTATCAACCTGCTTGAATCCGGCTGTCAGGTCTGGTACAACTACATGAAGACACATACTGTAAATCCGGAGGATTATTCAAATTGAAAAAACTGTTCACCATTACCCTGATCGCTGTTCTGGCACTTTCCCTCGTATCCTGCGGCGGCAGCTCCGCTTCCGATTTCACGCTGGATACCGCTGCGCTCGTCAATGAGCTTCACGGCGCGTCCCTTTTCGTGGATACGCTCAATCCCATTCAGGAAGCCGCCCTGTCCAAGGTCGTCGGCGTCTCCACAGATTGCGTTACCTCCTTCACTTATGAAATGGGGACCGGCGTTACCGGTGAAGAACTTGGTGTGATCACCTGCGACACTGAAGCAAACGCAAAGAAAGTTCTTGAAGAAGTCAAGGCACATCAGGAAGACTATATCAAGCAGTATGAGAACTACGCGCCGGATGCGATCCCGCGCATGGAAGGCGCCGTTCTTGAGCAGAAGGGAGTCTACGTGATCTATATTGCGGCTGAGAACAATGAAACCGCACACAGCATCGTGGACAAGTACCTGAAATAACTAACCGCAGAATGAAAAGACCGCTCCCCGACGGGGAGCGGTCTTTTATTGTTCGGATGCCGGCATACCGGATGTGTTTTCAGCGGAGTCCGAAGACCCTGCGCGCAGTCTCACTGGTCACCTCAATGACCTTTTCCGGCGTCTCGCCCTTCAGTTCGGCAATCAGATCCACCACCGGCGGAAGCATGTCCGAGGTGGAGACCTTTCCTCTGTACTGCGTTGGAGCCAGATACGGGCAGTCCGTTTCCAGAATGATGCTTTCCAGCGGAACGCGCTCCACAACGGCGCGTTCTTTTTTGGCGTTCTTATAGGTCAGCGCACCGCCGATTCCCAGCACCATGCCCAGTTTTACCACTTCTGCAGCCATCTCCGGGGAGCCCGAGAAGCGGTGCACCGTGCCGGAAGGGCGGTATTTCTTCAGCAACTCCAGCACATCCCCGTGCGCGTCTCTGTCATGGACCTGGATCGGCATGTTCAGATCTCTCGCAAGGGCGAGCTGAGCCTCGAATACCGGGATCTCACTTTCTTTCTGCGGTTCGGGATAATAGTAATCCAGTCCGATCTCGCCGATGGCAACAACCTTCGGTGCTTTTGCCAGTTCAGCAATACGGTCAAGCCATCCCTCGGGCAGTCTTTCGGCTTCCTGAGGATGCACACCGACGGCTGCCCAGACGAAATCATACTTTGCCGCCATGTCGACAGACCGCTCGGAAGACGGAAGGTCGCTGGAGTTCTCGATGATCCCAGTGATTCCGTGTTCCTTCTGCGCGTTCAGCACGCGGTCCAGTTCGGAGGCGAAGACCTCGTCGTCGTAATGGGCATGCGTATCAATAATCCCAAAATAATTGCTCATATTCTTATCTGTTCTCCAGTTTCACGATCGCTTCAAGAGCAGTCAGGATCTCTCTGGTCTCTCCGACATAGGACATATCCTCGCCACCGGAGAAACTGCCGATGGCCTCACCTGTGTCCTCACCCCAGATCACGACATTGTTCAGGATGCTTGCCGCTTTCATACCGCGCAGGCGCGCGACCGTATACAGCGGAGCAGTCTCACAATCTGCACCGAGGCAGCCCTTCCGGCTCCAGTACGCGGCGATCTCATCCGCCTCGTCATGATAGAAACTCTCATGACTGTGGGCGATGCCAAGATGATATGGGAATCCCTGTTCCTTCGCCGCTTCCACGACGCAGGTCAGGAACTCCAGATCCGCCACAGCGGGGTATTCCGGATGGACATAGGTCCTGGATGTACCGTCCTCACGGACGGCGCCTTCACAGAGGATCAGATCGCCGATACCGATCCCCTCCTGCAGCGCGCCGGCGGAACCAATACGGATCACCGCCTCCACGCCGATGTTGTGCAGTTCCTCCAGTGCGATGCCGACAGAGACGCCGCCCATGCCCGTCGACAGGGCAAGGACTTTCACGCCCTTGTAGGTACCGACCGCGCTGCGGTATTCCCGGTTGAACGTCACTTCCTGCGCGTCATCCAGAAACTCCTTAATATGCGTCACCCTTCCCGGATCGCCGGGCAGGATCGCATATCTGACTCCAAGTTCTTCGGACAGGTGGATATGGGGCTGTACCATGATCTGTTCCTCCATTCTCGAATATGGTTATCAGCGGATCCGGCTTCCTTCCGGAACACTGTCATCAATGGTAAGGACCTTGACGCTGCCATCCGCATCGCTGCAGAGGAGCATGCCTTCGCTGACGATCCCGCGGAATGCGTGAGGCGCAAGGTTCACGACACAAGCCAGTTTCTTGCCGATCAGTTCTTCCGGCTTGTAATACTGGGCGATACCGGAGACGACCGTGCGCTCCCGTTCGCCGTCAAACAAGGTGAATTTCAGCAGCTTATCCGCCTTCGGGACCTTTTCGCAGTTGAGGACCTTTACAACGCGGATCTCATTTGACATAAATGCGTCGATAGAGATCTCCGGAAGATGCTCCAGTTTCGGCGCTTCCGGCTGTTTCTGAGCGTCTCTGATCTTCTCCACCTTTTCCATCACTTCCTTGATATCCTGACGGGCGAACAGGATCTCGGGCTTTTCCGTCACTTTCGTGCCGGATCTCAGCAAACCGAATCTGTCCATCTCTTCAAGGGTACGCGGGGACGTGTTCAGCTGAGCAAGGATCTTTTCGGAAGTCTCGGGCATGAAGCTCTTCAGGAGCGACGCGCCGATCGTGATGGCTTCCGCCAGATTGTACAGAACGGTCTTCAGCCGGTCCTGATACTCTGGATCCTTTGCGAGCTTCCACGGCTCGGTCTCGTCGATATATTTGTTGGAGCGGCGGAAGATCTCAAAGATCGCCGTGAGGGCGTCCGCGACGCGCAGGACGTCCATCTTTTCCTGCGTTTTCTTCACCGCTTCGAGAACAGTCTGTTTAAGATCGTCATCCGGATCCGCTGCGGCGCCAGCGTCTGCAAGCACGCCGCCGAAGTATTTGTTGGACATGGCGATGGTCCGGTTGACGAGGTTGCCGAGAATATTCGCCAGATCGGAATTGACCCGCTCGACGACCAGATCCCAGGTGATGACGCCGTCATTCTCAAACGGCATCTCGTGCAGAACGAAATAGCGGACCGCGTCCACGCCGAAAAGACTAACCAGATCGTCGGCATAGATCACGTTGCCCTTGGATTTGGACATCTTTCCGTCACCCTGAAGCAGCCACGGATGTCCGAATACCTGCTTCGGGAGCGGAAGATCGAGGCTCATCAGGAAAATGGGCCAGTAGATGGTGTGGAAGCGGATGATGTCCTTCCCGATCAGGTGCAGATCCGCCGGCCAGTATTTCCGGTACAAATCATCGTGGCCGCCGTCGGCGTCGAATCCGAGCCCAGTGATATAGTTGGTCAGCGCGTCAAGCCAGACATAGACGACGTGCCTGTCATCGAAGTCCACCGGGATGCCCCACTTGAAGGAACTTCTGGAGACGCACAGGTCCTGAAGGCCGGGCAGCAGGAAATTGTTCATCATCTCATTCTTCCGGGATACCGGCTGGATGAATTCCGGATGCGCGTTGATGTGTTCGATCAGGCGGTCGGCGTACTTGCTCATTCTGAAGAAGTAAGCCTCCTCCCTCGCTTTGGTGACGCGGCGTCCGCAGTCCGGGCACTTGCCGTCTTCCAGCTGGGAGTCCGTCCAGAAGGATTCGCAGGGCGTGCAGTACCAGCCTTCGTAATAGCCTTTGTAGATGTCGCCCTTGTCATACATCTTGCGGAACATCTTCTGTACCTGTTTCTCGTGGTACTCGTCCGTGGTCCGCATGAACCGGTCATAGGAGGTGTTCATCATGTCGAAGATCTTCTTGATCTCGCCGGCGACCATATCCACATATTCTTTCGGAGTCACGCCTGCCGCGAGCGCCTTCTGCTCGATCTTCTCGCCGTGCTCGTCCGTTCCGGTCTGGAACCGGACGTCATAGCCCTGCTCTCTTTTGAAACGCGCGATTGCGTCCGCGAGGACGATCTCATAGGTGTTGCCGATATGAGGTTTCCCCGACGCATAGGCGATCGCCGTCGTAATGTAATAAGGTTTCTGATTCATATCGTTTTAGCCTCCAAGCCGATTTTCTACGAATACTATTTTATTGTTTCTCCTGTCCGAATTCAAGAAACCGCGCGGTTATGTTTTTCATCCGTTCGGCACAGCAGAAAAAGGAAGACCGCGCCGCAGCGCGGTCCGTCGCTCATTATCAGAGTTCAGCGGATCAGGGCGATCCCTTCCGCAAGAGTCTCTGCGGAGATCATGCCCACCGAATAGGTCCGGACGTGTCCTTCCGCGTCGATGAATACCGTCATCGGGATCGACATGACGCCGTAGGCATTGGCCGCGTCGTAATCGGTATCGTAATAGACCGGAAAACCGTATCCGTTCGATTCGATGAAGTCCGAAGCCGTTTCCATGGTCTCGCTCGACCCGTCCGTCAGGTTTACCATCATGAAGCAGATATCGGTATTCGTTCTGAAAGCCGCGTCGAAATCCGGCAGTTCCGCTTTGCAGGGCGGACACCAGCTTGCCCAGAAATTGAGAACGACGGGTCTGCCGCGCATTCCGGAAAGCGTGACCTCGTTTCCTTCCGCGTCATATACGCGGAAATCCGGCGCCATCGTCTCATCCACTTCCGTTGTCTCTGTCTCTTCGACGACTTCAGGCGTCGTCGGCACGGACACTGTCTCCACATCGATGTTTTTGGCCAGATCCCGGTACAGTCCTCTCGCCGCAAAAAGCAGCGCTGCGAGGAGCACCACCAGAAGGATCAGTTTCAATGTTCTGCTCATTTTTCCCTCACGCAAGGATCCCGATCAGCCTGCCCATCCACCCGGTCATCATTGCGACACCCACGAGGATCAGCAGGATCCCGGCGATCCTGTTAAACAGTTCATAATTGTTCTTTACCCAGCGGAACACGCTCTTCAGCTGATCGATGAGCACCGCGCTCAGCAGGAACGGGATCCCCAGTCCCAGCGAATACAGCACCAGCATCAGCGTGCCTTCGCCGACCGATCCCTGACTGCCCGCCATCATCAGCGCGGAACCGAGGAACGTACCCACGCAGGGCGTCCAGCCGACCGCAAAAACAACACCGAAAAGCACTGCTTTGAAGAACGTCATGTCCGCGGTGTCCGCCTTCCCGACGCCGCCGCTGAACAGATTCAGCCGGAAAACGCCCAGGTAGTTCATGCCCAGGAAGACGACGACACCGCCTGTGATCAGGTCGAGCGCCGTGTGATACTGCCGCAGCAGTGTCCCCACAGCAGACGCGAAAACGCCTAACAGGACGAAAACCAGGGAAAAACCCAGCACAAAACCGGAAGCGTTTTTCAGCGTCTTGCCCACGGACCGTTCCCCTCCGCCGACGAAAAACGTGATATAGACCGGGATCATCGGCAGCAGACATGGGGAGAGGAACGTGATGATTCCCTCAAGAAAAACGACCAGATACTGCATGGTATTCCCTCCCGTCCGTTGCTTCCCATCATCATACCCGATTGACGGATAAACGGCAATGCCGTCTTCCTGCGCCGTCCGTATCGTTCTATAATGGGAAAAAAGGAAAAGGGAGAGACTACGATGAATATCGGCGTTGTCGGTGCCGGCGCAATCAGCGGCATCTATTTGCAGAATATGACCCGGCGCTTTCCGGATCTCCGGGTCCGCGCAGTCTGCGCCGCGCACCTGGAAAGCGCGCAGAAAAAAGCAGACGAGTTCCATCTTGCAGCCGTGACCTTTGAGGAAATGCTGTCGGATCCGGAGATCGGACTGATCGTGATCCTGACGCCCGTGGGAACGCATTATGAACTGATCCGCCGCGGACTGTTGGCCGGGAAACACGTCTACACGGAGAAGACCATCGCCCAGAGCAGTGCGGAAGCGGCAGAACTGCTTGCTCTTGCCCGCTCCCGCGGATTGTATCTCGGCTGTGCGCCGGATACCTTCCTCGGTTCTTCCGTCCAGACGGCGAAACATGCGCTGGAGGAGAGCATGATCGGAAACGTCCACTCCTTCAGCATCTCGGTAAACCGCTGCAACGACCTGCTCACTGCCCTTTTCCCTTTTCTGCGACTTCCCGGTGCCGGTGCACTCCGTGATTATCTGGTTTACTATGTGACTGCTCTCGTTTCCCTGCTCGGCCCGGTCGATACGGTCTCCGCTTTCGTTGAGACACCGTATCCAGTGCGGTACGGGAAATTCGAGCGGTTTGACAACTATCAGAAACGGACCGAAACACCAAATGAGAGCGTCATTGCCGCCACCGTGCGCATGCGTAATGGGATCGTCGGTACGATACATGAGAATAACGAGAGCAATCTGGAGGAGCGTTCCGACTTTGCGCTTTTCGGGACAGCCGGTATCCTGCTGCTGGGTAATCCCAACAATTTCGGAGATCCCGTCCGTTTTCTGGCGCCGCTCCCGTCTTCAGAGAACCCATCCAGAGATCTGGAACCTGTCTCCTCCTATTCAGACAACTGCCGCGGCCTCGGTGTAGCCGAGATGGTTTCCGCTATCACAGAAGGCAGAGCCGCCCGCGCTTCCGGAGACATGGGTCACCATGTGCTTGAAATTCTGGAAGCCATGGAAACCAGCGCGGCGGAAGAACGTTTCGTGAAGGTCCGTTCTGACTTCACTCTCCCACCGTTGTTTACCGCTCTCTGACTCAAACAAGAAAATAACAGCCGGCACCGTTCTTCCGGTACGGTGCCGGCTGTTTCTGTAAGAATATGGAATCGGTTTATTCGCCTTCCGTCACAGGCTCACGGACAGCGACGATATGATAATCCCGTCCGTCCCGCTGAAGTTCATAGATCATCTCCTTGACCACCCGAACATCGTCCTGCGACGCCGTTGGGTCGATGGAGATGGATGCGCCGGACTGGTTCTGCTGCATATAGGAGACCGTCAGAATCCGATGGCTTCCGCTGCGCTGAACCGCCGTGATTTGCGGGTAATAGCTGACCGGTATACTGGTGATCGGGATAATGTAGGTCTCCGTCGACGCGTCATAAGCATATGTCAGGTCGGAGTCCACGATCGTTGCGTGTTCCGGCAGCAGTTCCTCCCCGTACATCTTACTGAAATAACGGTCCACTTCCACCGTGGGGATCATCAACTGCTCATACTCGTTTCGGGTGTATTTTTCCGTGTCCTCCTGAAGCATGACTGCCCAGATCGCGGACTCGACGAGCACGTCGGGATTTGCAGCGCCAACATTCTCAAAGGGAATCGGGTTCAGAATCACCAGCGGGGAGATCAGCGCGGTATACTCCTCCAGATCATCTGCAGGATTTAGGCGTTCCCGGAGAATCCGTACGCCGCCTGTCGCCACCGTGATAATGCCAATCACGGCGAACAGCGTAAAAAGCATCCCTCGTATCTGGCGGATCCTTCTGCGCCGTTTCTTTGCTTTATCTGCAGTCTTTTCGTGGCTGTTTGCCATTTCTTGCTACCTCTTATCTGTATGCTCACCGGTACACGACACTGGAATCGGACAGTCTGTCGGTGAGCGTTCTGTGTTCTTTTCCGATGATCAGAAGATCTCCCACAATGGAAAAATCCGATGCCAGTCTCCCGAAACTCTCGCGGAAGATCGCCTGCCACCAGGAGAGATTTCCTCCTGTGCCCGTATCCACGACTTTCAGCCTCAGTGCCATCTTTCCCAGCGTGGCGCCAGCCAGTTTCGTCATCAGGATCCTGTAAAGCAGGATGAACAGGTAACCGAAACAGGTCCCCAGAGAAAGGGAAAAAAAGAACGGCCTAGTTACCGCGGTTCCGAACAGATTCCTGCATGCCAGATAACCACTGACAGAGAGGATCGAGGAGACCATACCGTCGATCATCCATGCCGACAGCCGTACCCAGAAACCGCCGGGAATGAATCCCGCCTCCTCATACAGCCAGTGCGCCGATGTTCTCCGCGTCGTTTCTGCAGGTTGTTCTATCTGTGCAGGGTACGGGTCCCGCCGGCCATCGGCTGTTTGCGGAACGCCTTGTCCCGTCCACGGAACTTGTACTTCCGCGCCGCCTTGCGAAGCGGGATTTCCAGCAGGGACAAAAGCAGGGATCTGCGCACCTTGCGCCGGGAAGAATGCGCCTTGAGCAAAGGCGTTTTGGCTTTCGTTTTCATTCGTCACACCACCTGTGGGCCGATCATCCTGCAGCATATGCCCGGACCTCGCCGTTTCTTTTCTCAAGCAATTCTTTCAACTGACTCGCTTCGCTCTTCGGAATCGCTTCCATCAGGCTGGAGAACAGTCTGGAGAACCAGCTCTCTTCAGCAACATAAGGATAATCCTCAGCATCAACGCCAAGTTCGTCTTCGAACGCCCAGAGAGAATCATCACATTCGATGATCTCATCGATCAGTCCATTCTCCAGGGCCTGTGTAGCCGTATAGGTCCGGCCATCCGCGATCTTCCTCAGTTCAGAGCGCTTGTATCCCCTGGAAGCCTGGACGATATCCAGGAAGCGCTCGTAATGCTCGTCCACGATGGACTGGAAGATCGCTTTCTGTTCCGGAGTCATCTCATTATAGATGTTGCCCATCGCTTTGTTTTCCGAGGATTTGATATAGTCGATCTTGACGCCGAGTTTCTCCAGAAGTCCGGAGATATCCTCCATCTCGATATAGACACCGATAGAACCGACGTCAGCCGTCCGTTCCGCGGTGATCGTATCCGCCGCAGCGGCGATATAATAGGCACCGGAAGCCATCACGCTGAAACATCCCGCCTTGATGGGGCGCCCGGTAATCTCCTTGTATTCCATCAGTGCCTGATAGATCTTATCGCTGTCATAGACAGATCCGCCGGGGGAATCCACTGCGAGAAAGATCCCTTTGTTGTTATCGTCAACGGTGATCTCGTCGATATAGTCACAGATCGTTCCTGTGGAGAGCGATACTTCATTGCCGAAAATATCGTAATACGTCTCGCCGATGGTACCCGTGATATAGATCACGGAAACATAGGGTTCAACTCCACCGACTCCGGAGAACAGATCGTCAAAAAATCCGGAATTGCTGACACCGAGAAAGAAAGTGACCAGCACCGCCAGACATACCAGAACCACAGCGATCGTTTGTTTTGTCTTCATGAAAAATCCTCTTCGTGTTGCTCAAGTATCCTTAATTATACAATATTGTCCACCTTTTACAACCGCCCGCTTTCCGCACCAAGACGGATTTGGTATAATACCCTATACAGGATCATCAGTCCTGTGGGAGGCACTTACGTCAACTACTCACGAATGAATTCGCGAGCTTGTGCCTGCCCGGTGGTAATAGACGATCGTCTCCCACCTTTGGTGTAAGACAGCCTGATCCTTCTGCCGAAGCTTCGGGACTGGCGGCACATCGTGGGGTGATTGACTGCACCCCGCCCGGTGAAGCATGCTCCGCCGGGGCGGTACCG
>JAEEGL016321031.1_pt1 | contig 17283 bp, 14 predicted proteins | sample 9134231 | NCBI WGS metagenome assembly JAEEGL01 (sample SAMN16246548, study PRJNA631951) | gut metagenome | biome: gut microbiome; feature: rumen; material: fiber-attached | host: Bos | place: Iran: Karaj | collected 2018-10
CTGTTTAAAGCATGGCAAAGAAAACCGTCGCTACCCTCCACGAAGGCTCAAAGGATGGTCGCGCTTACACAAAGGTTATCAAGATGGTTAAGAGCCCTAAGACGGGTGCTTACGTCTTTGACGAGCAGATGGTTCCCAACGAGGCCGTTAAGGACTTCTTCAAGAACTAATTGAGTAGAATTTACATTCTTATGATAGTCAGGGTTGCAGTAAAAATGTGCTGCAACCCTGATTTTTTTCGTTTAATTCAATGGTTTTTGCATTTTAGAGGCAAAAGATTTTGCGAATTTCTGTAAATGTTGTATCTTTGCAAGATGGTAAAAGAGAATTAATTGCGATATGAACAGAAAAGTACTTGTCTCGTTATTTTGTCTGCTCTGCTTCTGTGGTTTCCTCAATGCCCAGGAAGTAGAGAAAAGTGAACTTCAGAAGCGTGCCGAAGCTATCGATCCCAATGCAAATGTCGGTAGTGCGCGTTCTGCGTATATTCGCGCTTTCAACGACTATGCCAACAAGGGCAAGACACGTCAAGGCGTAGAATGTGGTGTCAAGGCTACTGCGCTATACTACAAGGAGAATTTGTACCAAGAGGCTTTTGATTTGCTGCGTAATATCGAACAGACAATCTCAGACAGCAAGCAGAGTAATGCCGAGAAGTCGGCGATGCGCTATCTGACAACCAAAGAGCGCATGCAGATGTATATCAAGCTGAGAAAGCAGTCGAGTGCGCAAGATCAGCTCAACAATATGGAGCGACTTGCTGGTCAGGCCGATGACGATAATGTGGCCAATGATTTGTTATACAATAAAGCTATCTTCTACTATACTTTTGGACAGACCACTCAGGGCAATGCCGTATTCAATGAAATGGCTAATAAACTGACTGCGCAGAAGGAGTATGATAAGGTTGATGAGGTTTTCAAGACGCTTATCGCCAATGGCAGAAAGAGTAATAATGCCAGTCTTGTCGCACAGTCATACAGCAGCTATATTGCTTGGAAAGACTCTACCGCAGCCCTGAAGAGAGCTGATGAAATCGGTGCTTTGAACAAGCAGATTGCTGACCATGAGGCGTCGATTGCTGAGAAAGACAGTTCATTGTCTACCCGCATGGCCTTTATCATTGGTCTTAGCATTCTGGCAGCAGCGCTGGCAGCAGTTCTGGTGGTAGGTGCCATCATCCTGTTGCGCTTCATTCTGCTGACGCGCAGGCAGAAGAAACTGATTGTGGAGGCCAACGAGAACAATGCGTTGAAGGCTAAGTTTATCAGCAACATCTCTGCTCAGTTGGAGCCAACGTTCAAGAAACTCGACAGTAGTGTGCCTGAAGTGAAAGCTCTGCTGGCATTCTCCGACCATATCCAGACCCTCTCGACGTTAGAGAATTCACTCGATGAGGTCGTTGAACTGGAAGATGTCTCAATTCCGCAGTTCTGCGAAAGTCTGATTGAACAGATAAAGGGCAAGGTGAAGACTGATGTGTCTGTAACGACGAATGCCCCCAAGATGAGTGCATCCATCAACAAGGAATATGTATCGCATATTCTATTACATCTGCTGAACAATGCAGCAATCTATACACCTGCAGAGGGCACCATCAATCTTGATTTCAAGAAACGTAGTGCTCATACATTACAGTTCCTCGTTTCGAATACTGGTTCTACCATTCCTGAGGAGAAACGGGAGGATGTATTCAAACCCTTCCTTGAAATTAGAGACCTAACACAGGGCGATGGTCTTGGATTGCCAATCTGTAAGGAGATGGCCAAGAAGATGGATGGCGACCTGGATATTGACCCTGAATTTACCAAGGGATTGCGCTTTGTGCTTGAGTTGCACGTTTAACACGCCGAACGTTTGGACATTGAAAGATTTGAGAGATTATGGGAATTTTCGGTTTTTTTAATAAGGAAAAGAAAGAAACACTGGATAAAGGTCTGGAGAAAACCAAGACCAGCGTGTTCGACAAGCTGGCGCGTGCCATTGCTGGTAAGTCGAAGGTGGATGACGATGTCCTCGATAATTTGGAAGAGGTGCTAATCACCTCAGATGTCGGTGTCGATACAACCTTGAAGATTATTGAACGTATTGAAGAGCGTGTGGCTCGCGACAAATATGTTTCGACTTCAGAACTGAATGCTATCCTGCGCGACGAGATTGCCTCGTTGTTGGCAGAAAATAATTCGGAAGACAATGACAAATGGGACCTACCTAATGATCATAAGCCCTATGTCATTCTTGTCGTAGGCGTTAATGGAGTAGGTAAGACCACAACTATTGGCAAGCTGGCTTGGCAGTTCAAACAAGCAGGCAAGAAGGTCTATCTGGGTGCTGCCGACACCTTCCGTGCAGCAGCTGTCGAGCAGCTCTGCATTTGGGGAGAACGCGTCGGGGTTCCCGTTGTCAAGCAGCAGATGGGCAGCGACCCTGCCTCTGTGGCTTTCGATACCTTGCAAAGTGCCAAAGCCAATGGTGCTGATGTGGTGCTGATAGATACTGCAGGTCGACTGCATAACAAGGTGGGACTGATGAATGAGCTGAAGAAGATTAAGGAAGTCATGAAGAAAGTGATGCCCGAGGCTCCCGACGAGGTGATGCTGGTTCTCGACGGTTCTACAGGACAGAATGCCTTTGAACAAGCCAAACAGTTCTCTGCAGTCACTCAGATTACGAGTCTTGCAATCACCAAGCTTGATGGTACAGCCAAAGGTGGCGTTGTCATCGGCATCTCTGACCAGTTGAAGGTCCCCGTGAAATATATCGGACTCGGAGAGGGTATGCAGGATTTGCAATTGTTCAATAAGACTCAGTTCGTGGATTCTCTTTTTAAGGATTGAAGCATTGAAGACGATTGATTTCATATCGTTAGGTTGTTCTAAGAACCTGGTGGACTCGGAGACTCTGATGGGGCTCTTCGAGGCCAATGGCTATCATGTAACCCACGATGCTGACAATCCGACGGGCGAAATCGTTGTTGTCAATACCTGTGGTTTTATAGAGGATGCCAAACAGGAGAGTATCGATACCATTTTGGAATTTGCTCAAGCCAAGGAGGAAGGTCATCTGAAGAAACTCTATGTGATGGGCTGCTTGTCAGAGCGTTATCTGGCTGATCTGGAGAAGGAAATTCCCGAGGTTGACGGATGGTATGGTAAGTTCAATTATAAGCAGTTGTTGGCTGACCTTAAGAATCAGGAGACTCTTGAAAATCTGGAAAAGGGCCATCGCCATATCACCACGCCTCGCCACTATGCCTATCTGAAGATTGCCGAAGGTTGCGACCGCCATTGTGCCTACTGTGCCATTCCTATTATAACAGGTCGTCATCAGAGTCGTCCGATGGATGAAATCCTCGACGAGGTGCGCTGGCTGGTCAGCCAGGGAACAAAGGAGTTTCAGGTCATTGCCCAGGAATTGACCTATTATGGTATCGACATCGACGGCAAACAGCACATCGCTGAACTGATAGAGAAGATGGCAGATATCGAAGGTGTAGAGTGGATTCGTCTGCACTATGCCTATCCTGCACATTTTCCATGGGATTTGCTGCGAGTAATGCGCGAAAAGAAAAATGTCTGCAATTACCTCGATATTGCCCTACAGCATATCTCCGACAACATGTTGCAACGTATGCAGCGACATGTCACCAAGGAGGATACTTATGAGCTGATTCGTCGCATGCGCGAGGAAGTTCCGGGCATCCATATCCGTACCACTCTGATGGTGGGATTCCCTGGAGAGACGGATGAAGACTTCCAAGAATTGCTGGAATTCACCAAGTGGGCCCGCTTTGAGCGCATGGGTGCTTTTGCCTATTCGGAGGAAGACGGAACCTATAGTGCCAAACACTATCAAGACGATGTACCACAGGATGTCAAACAGCACCGACTGGACAAGCTGATGCGCATACAGCAGAATATCAGTGCTGAGTTGGAAGCTGAGAAGGTGGGTAGCGTGATGCGTGTCATTATCGATCGACAAGAAGGCGACTGGTTCGTGGGACGTACCGAGTTCTGTTCTCCAGAGGTAGATCCGGAGGTACTGTTGCCTGCTTCAGAACCGTTGACCATTGGCGAGTTCTACGAAGCGCGTATTACTGATGCGGAAGAATTTGACTTATATGCGACTACAAAGATATGAATAATAAGGAATTTATTGCAGAGCTGGCTGAGCGAACTGGTTATAGCACCAAGGATACTCAGAAGTTGGTTAACAGCTTGGTAGATGCCATGGGTGATACCTTTCAGGAGGATAACGCTATATTGGTTCCAAACTTTGGCGTCTTCGAGACCAAGAAGAAGATGGAGCGTATCATGGTTAATCCGGCTACAGGTCAGCGAATGCTGGTACCCCCCAAACTCGTATTGAACTTCAAGCCTAACCAGACATGGAAGGATAAACTGAAAGGAGGACAATGACATGGGAAAACTGACCATACAAGAGGTGGCAAAAGTGCTCACCGAGAAGAACGGCCTCTCACAGCGTGAAGCCAGTCGCTTTGCTTCAGAGATGTTCGCTGTGATTCTGAACCATCTGCAGGAAGGAGATTCCGTGAAGGTGAAAGGTCTTGGTACCTTTAAGATTATTGTCGTTGACTCTCGCGAGAGTGTCAGCGTTCGTACTGGCGAGCGTGTTGTGATTGACAGCCATTCTAAGGTAACATTCACGCCCGATACTGTGATGAAAGAGCTGGTTAATAAACCCTTCTCCCAGTTTGAGACCGTTGTTCTGAATGATGGTATCGAATTCTCTGACCTGAAGGAACAGGGTGAGATAGCTGATGCCGATGTCGATGACGAAGAACCGAAAGAAGATGTTGTTGTTCAAGAAGAACCTAAGGTTATTGAGCAAGAACCCTTGGTTATTGAAGAAGAACCCTTGGTTATTGAAGAAGAACTCGAGGTTATCGAGCAAGAGCCCTTGGTTATCGTGGAAGAACCGGCTGCTGTTGAAGAGCATCCCATGATTGAAACAGTCGAAGAAAGCAATGAACCCGAAGAGCAGGAAAGCGTCGAAGAAGAGGAATACGAAGAAGAAAGCAGCCAATGGGGACGATGGCTGTTGATGGCCTTTGGCATCCTGATTATAGCTGGCGTGGCTGCTTTTGGCGGATACTGGTATGGTAGTCATGGCCAGTCTGCTGCAAAGGCATTGCCAGATACCGTCTTCGTGCGCGATACCATCTATATGTCTGAGTTGGCAGTTGACTCTGTCAACGAAACCGAATCAGAGGTCGTGGAAGAGAAACCCGTCGTCAAAGAAGAGACAGATCCATATGCTGCTAAAGACGAACGCGTTCGCTTAGGTGCTTATCGTATTGTAGGCACAGCTCAGGAAATAACAGTACAAGCTGGTCAGACCTTCTATAGTATCTGTCGTGCCTATCTTGGTCCTGATATGGAATGTTACATGGAAGTTTACAATGACCTGCCTCGCGATCCTCAAATCAAGGCTGGTCAGGTGTTGAAGATTCCGAAGCTGGAATGGAGGAAGCGTCGTAAGTAAATCTATAATATTTGAAAAGTTTCTTAAAATGTAAGTTTTAGGAAACTTTTTTAATATTATTTAGGTATGTTGGCGTGCATTATGAGGAGGGAAATGCGTACTTTTGCAAGTTGTAAAAAGTAAGTACTAAAATTATTAGAATATGGCAGAAGCTATTGACATCCGCGAACTGAATGTGCGGATAGAACAACAAAGTGGTTTCGTCACCAATCTGGTGGCGGGTATGGACCGTGTAATCGTCGGACAGAAACATCTGGTAGACTCGTTGCTGATTGGTCTGCTGAGTGATGGAAATATACTTCTTGAAGGTGTTCCTGGATTGGCAAAGACATTGGCTATCAAGACATTATCACAGCTGATAGATGCCTCCTACAGCCGTATCCAGTTTACGCCAGACCTGTTACCTGCCGACGTGACAGGTACCTTGATTTACTCGCAGAAAGACGAGAAGTTCCAGGTGAAGAAAGGTCCTGTATTTGCAAACTTTGTGTTGGCAGATGAAATCAACCGTGCCCCAGCCAAAGTACAGAGTGCTTTGTTGGAGGCCATGCAGGAGAAGCAGGTAACCATTGGTGCCGAGACTTTCGAACTCCCCAATCCATTCCTGGTGATGGCCACTCAGAACCCCATAGAGCAGGAGGGAACTTATCCGCTTCCTGAGGCTCAGATGGACCGTTTCATGCTGAAGGTGGTGATTGGCTATCCTACTATAGAGGAGGAGAAGAAGATTATCCGCGAGAATATTGCAGGTTCTCTTCCTTCAGTAAGTCCCGTCACAACGGCAGCTGAGATTATCAAGGCCCGTGAGGTGGTTCGCGAGGTATACATCGATGAGAAGATTGAGCAGTATATCGCCGACATTGTATTTGCTACTCGTTATCCTGACCGTTATGGTCTGAAGGATATGAAGGATATGATTTCCTTTGGTGGTTCTCCTCGTGCATCTATCAATCTGGCTAAGGCAGCCCGTGCCTATGCTTTCATCAAGCGTCGTGGCTATGTGGTACCCGAGGATGTTCGTGCTGTGGCTTATGATGTATTGCGTCATCGTATTGGTCTGACTTACGAGGCAGAAGCCAGCAATATCACGAGTGAGGAGATTATCTCGAAGATTATCAATAAGGTGGAAGTACCCTAAACTAGTAAGACTAGCAAAACTAGTAACACTAGAATATGGAAACCTCTGAAATATTAAAGAAAGTACGGAAGATAGAGATTAAGGCACGCGGCCTGAGCTCGAACGTCTTCGCAGGGCAATACCATTCTGCTTTCAAGGGTAGGGGTATGGCCTTTAGCGAGGTGCGTGAGTATCAGTATGGCGATGATGTCCGTGATATCGACTGGAATGTGACAGCACGCTTCCATCGTCCTTATGTCAAGGTGTTTGAAGAGGAACGTGAGCTGACCGTTATGCTGATGATTGATGTTAGCGGCTCACTCGATTTCGGTACACGTCGCCAGATGAAGCGTGATATGGTGACCGAGATTGCTGCGACGATAGCATTCTCAGCCATCCAGAATAACGATAAGATTGGTGTCGTGTTCTTCTCAGATCGTATCGAGAAGTATATCCCACCCAAGAAGGGCCGTAAGCATATCCTCTATATTATCCGTGAGATGCTCGACTTCCAGCCCGAGTCAAAACGTACTGATGTTAAGCAAGCGCTGGAATTTCTGACCAGCGTGGCCAAGCGCCGTTGTACGGCTTTCGTACTGAGCGACTTCTATGTGCGTCAAGACTTTCTTCAGCCTCTTCAGATTGCAAACCGCAAGCACGATGTAGTGGCCCTACAGGTCTATGACCTTTGTGCCCGTGAGTTGCCTGATGTAGGACTGATGCGTGTAGTAGATGCTGAGACTGGTCATGAGCAGTATATCGATACCAGCAGCCGTAGCCTGCGCCAAGCCCATGAACGCTATTGGCGCAATCGTCAGCAGCAGTTGCACGAAACGATGACGAAGAGCAATGTTGATATGGTAAGTATTGCTACCAATGAAGACTATGTCAAGGCTCTGCTATTGCTGTTTAAACAACGTAGTTGAATGAAAAGAGTAGTCACTATAATACTCCTAATAGCCAGCGCTTTATCTGTTTTTGCACAAGCAACGGTAGAAGCAAAGATTAATCCCATCGAGATGATGATCGGTGAGCAGGCAAACGTTGTGCTTACCGTTCAGAAGCAAGATGGTGACAAGGTGGAGTTTCCGAGTTTCAAACCACGCCAAGAGTTGGTTCCTGGTGTTGAGGTGTTAGCCATCGAACGTCCAGATGACCATACAATGGTACTGACGCTGACCAGCTTTGACGGCAACCTCTACCACCTGCCACCTTTTCAAATAAAGGTCAATGGTAAGGAACTGAAGACGGCAGATCTGGCTTTAAAGGTTATTGAGGTCGAGGTGGACACCACTAAGTTAGACCAGTTCTTTGGTCCTAAGGGTGTCCAGGGCGTTCCTTTCCAATGGAGCGACGTATCGCTGAGTTTCTGGCTGAGTATCCTGTTGCTGTTGTTGATAGCCCTCAACTACTATCTCTATCTGCGTCTTCGCGATAATAAGCCCATTATCACACATATCAAGATTGTGAAGCGACTGCTGCCTCATCAGAAAGCGATGAAGGAAATTGAGCAGATCAAGGCTGATAAAATGGTTAGCTCGGAGAACCAGAAGGAGTATTATACTAAACTGACAGATACTTTGCGCCGTTATATTGAGGAGCGTTATGGTTTCTCTGCTATGGAGATGACCAGCGCTGAGATTATCGAGCGCTTGATGCAGACTGACCAACAATCGCTGGAAGAACTGCGCCAGTTGTTCCAGACTGCTGATTTGGTGAAGTTCGCCAAGTATTCTACGATGATCAACGAGAATGACGCTAATCTTGTGAGTGCCATTGACTTTATCAACCAGACTAAGTTGGAGAACCAACCCACTGAAGTGGTTGAGAAGCCTCAGCTCTCAGAAGAAGACCAGCGTTCGCAGAAAGAGCGTCGTGTTCTGAAAACATTTATTTGGGCACTGGCCGTTGCTGCAGTGGCATTGTTTGGCTATGTAGTCTATAACGTCTATCAATTGCTGTATTAACATGGAATTTGCCAATAAAGAATATCTGTTACTGCTGCTGCTGCTGATACCATATATCATTTGGTATCTCATCTACAGGAAGAAGAGCGAGCCCACGATGCGTATGAGCGACACGATGGCATATCGCTATGCACCACGTTCGTGGAAAGTAACCCTGATGCCCCTGCAACTGTTGTTGAGAATAGCCGTCTTCGTGTTGGTCGTATTGGTTTTAGCTCGTCCTCAGACCCAAAATTCGTGGAAGAACAAGACAATGGAGGGTATCGATATCATGCTGGCGATGGACGTATCGACCTCCATGTTGGCAGAAGACCTGAAGCCCAATCGTATGGAAGCTGCCAAGCAGGTGGCCGCAGAGTTTATTACGGGACGTCCCAATGATAATATCGGACTGAGCATCTTTGCTGGTGAAGCTTTCACACAATGTCCGATGACTACTGATCATGCTTCGTTGCTTAACCTGTTGCAGAATGTGCGTACAGACATTGCTCAGCGTGGTTTGATAGAGGACGGTACGGCTATCGGAATGGGATTGGCCAACGCAGTTTCCCGACTGAAAGATTCGAAGGCCAAGAGTAAGGTGGTCATTCTGCTTACCGATGGTAGCAATAACCGTGGTGATCTGTCTCCGCTGACAGCTGCTGAGATTGCCAAGAGTTTTGGTATCCGAGTTTATACTATTGGTGTCGGAACCAATAAGGTGGCACCTTATCCGATGACAGTGGCTGGTGGTGTCCAGTATGTCAATATCCCAGTTGAGATTGATACGAAGACGCTCAGCGAGATAGCTGCTGCTACTGATGGTGACTTCTATCGTGCTACCAATAATCGTGAGCTACAGCAGATTTATAAGGAGATTGACAAGCTGGAAAAATCGAAACTCAATGTCAAGAAGTTCAGCAAGCGCTATGAGGCCTATCAGCCTTTTGCTATTGCAGCCGCTCTTCTGTTACTGCTCGAGATGCTTTTGAGAATAACGTTGTTCAGAAAATTACCCTAAAGAAGATGTTTAGATTCGAAGACCCTATATACCTATACTGCCTGGCTATCATTCCCTTGATGGTCATCATCCGTTGGCTGATGGTCCGCCAGCAGAAAAAGCGGTTGCGTCGATTTGGTGATCCAGAATTGGTACGCCAACTGATGCCCGATGTGTCACGCTTCCGCCCACTGGTGAAGTTCTGCTTCCTGCTGACAGCCCTTGCTTTGCTCATCGTTATGGTGGCTCGTCCGCAGTTTGGCACCAAGATCAGCCACGAGAAACGTACAGGTATAGAGACCATCATTGCTATGGATATCAGTAACTCAATGTTGGCAGAAGATGTCGCTCCGAGCCGTCTGGATCGTTCGAAGATGATGGTGGAAAACTTGGTCGATAACTTCACAAACGATAAAATCGGATTGATTGTTTTTGCCGGTGATGCTTTTATCCAGCTGCCTATCACCAGCGACTATGTCTCTGCCAAGATGTTCCTATCGAGTATCGACCCTTCTATGATAGCTACGCAGGGTACAGACATTGCCGCAGCTGTTTCGATGGCTTCTCATAGTTTTACACAAGAGGAGGGAGTCGGTAAGGCCATTATTGTTATCACGGATGGTGAAGACCATGAAGGTGGAGCTCTTGAAGCTGCTAAGGAAGCCAAGGAGCGCGGTCAGCGTGTCTATGTGCTGGGCGTAGGTTCTACTAAGGGCGCACCAATACCTACTGGTGATGGTGACTATATGAAAGACAATACTGGACAGACGGTGATGACAGGCTTGAATGAGGAGATGTGTCGTCAGATAGCAGAAGCTGGTGGTGGTGCTTATATTCATGTAGAGAATAATAGCAGCGCTCAAGAAAAGCTCGATGAGGAACTCGACAAACTCTCCAAGAAAGAGATCGAGTCTACTATCTATAGTGATTATGACGAGCAGTTCCAGGCTGTAGGCATTATCGTGCTATTATTGCTTATCATTGAGATCTGTATGATGGAAGTCCGGAATCCGCTTTTGAAGAATGTGTCCTTGTTTAAGCGTAAGAAGGCCATTACACTTGTTGCACTATTGCTGGTGTCCAGTGTCGTCTGTGCTCAGAGTGACCGCCAATATGTTCGTAAAGGTAATAAGCAGTATGATGCCGGCAACATTGCTGAGGCTGAAGTGTTGTATCGCAAAGCCATCGAGCAGAATCCTCGCAATCCACAGGCAGTCTATAACCTGGGCCTGACGCTGATGCGCCAACAAAAAGACTCTGCTGCTATTCAGCAATTTATGGAGGCTGGCAAGCTGGAAACCAATCCCCTGCGTCGTGCGATGGCATACCATAATGCAGGCGTCATCTGTCAAGGCAAAAAGATGTATGGCGAGGCCATAGACGTCTATAAGGAGGCGTTACGCAACAACCCTGCAGATGACCAGACACGCTACAACCTTGCTCTCTGTAAGCGTCAGCAGCAACAGCAGCAACAACAGCAAGAACAGCAGCAACAGAAGCAGGAACAGGAACAGCAACAACAAGAGCAAAAGAAAGAAGAGAAAAAGCAGGAGCAGCAACAACAAGAGCAGAAACAGCAGATGAGTCGTGAGAATGCTGAGCAGATGTTGAACGCAGCCATGCAAGAAGAGAAACAGACGCAGCAGCGCATGAAGAAAGCGCAGCAGCAGCCTAATCGTCGCCAATTAGAGAAGAACTGGTAATAGACATGATGAAACGATATTATACACTTATATGTTTATTGACGTTGGTAGTCGCATTGTCGGCTCAGACACTCACAGGCCGGGCACCGTCACAGGTGGCCGTAGGTGAACAGTTTCGTCTGACCTATACTGTCAACACACAGGATGCCCGTGGTTTCCGTGCTGGTGATATTCCTCATGAATTTGAGGTACTGATGGGTCCAAGCACGTCGACACAGTCGAGTTTCCAAATGGTCAATGGCCATACCTCGAGTACCTCATCAATCACCTATACCTATATTGTCGTTGCTACTAAGAACGGTTCCTTTACCATTCCGCCTGCCCATGTGACTGTTGATGGAAAAACCGTTACCTCTAATGAACTGCATATCAAGGTCAGCGGACAAGCCCAGCAGGGACGTCAGCAGAGCCGCCAACAGGGTGGGGGTGACTTTGGGGAGATGCGTCCCGCGGGCAGTACAATCTCTGGTGCTGACTTGTTTATCAAGGTGAGTGCATCCAAGCAGCGCGTTCGAGAGCAAGAGCCCATTTTACTGACTTATAAGGTATATACGCTTGTTGGATTGACCCAGTTGAGCGGTAAGATGCCCGACCTGAAGAGCTTCTATACGCGTGAAGTTCCATTGCCGCAGGAGAAGAGTTTCAAGGTAGAAACCTATAATGGACGCCAGTATCGCACAGTGACCTGGCAGCAATATGTCATGTTCCCTCAGGCGACAGGCAAACTGGAGATCCCCTCAATTACCTATGACGGTATTGTCGCCATGCAGAACCGTAACATTGACCCCTTTGAGGCATTCTTCAATGGAGGCTCAGGTTATATTGAGGTAAAGAAACAGATTAAGGCGCCTGCCATCACTATCGAGGTTGACCCGCTACCTCAGCGTCCTGCTAACTTCTCTGGTGGTGTAGGTTCGCTCAACATCTCTGCCCAAATTGACAAGACCGAGGTGAAAGCCAATGATCCGGTTAATCTGCGTGTGATTGTCAGTGGCGTGGGTAATATGAAACTGCTTAAACAGCCTGTGGTCAAGATGCCTAAAGACTTTGACAGCTATGATGCCAAGGTGACAGACAAGACCAAACTGACCACCAATGGACTTGAGGGTAGCATCATCTACGATTTCCTGGCTGTTCCGCGTCATCAGGGAACCTTCGAGATTCCAGCCATTGAGTATACCTATTTCGATACCAAGACCAACAAGTACGAAACGGTGCGAACGGAATCCTTCCAGTTGAAGGTTGCCAAGGGCGAAGGACAGACTACCGTGTCATCATTTGCCGGACAAGAGGATGTGAAGCAATTGGCAAGTGATATCCGTTACATTCATACTGGTAGCACCGACATGCATGGTGTCAATGATTTCTTCTTCGCTTCTACGTCTTATTGGATATCCCTGGCAGTATTGCTTGCGGCCTTCATCTCGCTGTTTGTAGTGTTCCGCCATCGTGCCATCGAGAATGCCAATATCGTGAAGCAGCGTGCGGGTAAGGCTAACAAAGTGGCAGTAAAGAGACTGAAGAAAGCTGCTAAGCTGATGAAGGCTGGTCAGGATGGTGCTTTCTATGATGAAGTACTACGTGCCCTTTGGGGATATGTAGGCGATAAGCTCAATATGCCTGTCGACCAGCTGTCGCGTGAGAATATTAGCCAGCAGCTGACAATGTATAACGTGTCATCTGATACTATCAGTCTGTTTATTAGTGCTCTTGACGAATGTGAATTTGCCCGTTATGCACCAGGTGATGCGACAGGTAATATGAATAAGGTTTATGAAGCTGCCATCACAGCCATCACACATATTGCCAACACTATGAAGAAAACTAGTAAGAAAAACAAACCACTGGCTGTCATCGTACTGTTGTTGCTATTGCCATTGGCAGCATCGGCAGTCACCAAGACAAACGCCGACAGCCTCTATGCTGCTGAGAATTATCAACAAGCTGCCCAACAATATGAGCAGTTGTTGAAAAAGGGTGTCTCTTCTGACCTCTATTATAATCTTGGCAACTGCTATTATCGTATGGATGATATTACCCATGCTGTATTGAACTACGAGCGCGCATTGCTGCTGTCGCCTGGTGATAAGGATATCCGTCTTAATCTGCAGATAGCCCGTTCGAAGACTATCGACAAGATTGTACCAGAGTCTGAGATGTTCTTTGTCACATGGTATCGCTCACTGGTCAACCTGATGAGTGTTGACGGATGGGCTCGGATGGCTCTCGTGGCATTGGTCATCGCCATTATCTTGGCTTTGGCCTATTTGTTTAGCGACAGAATATGGCTCCGCAAAGTGGGTTTCTTCGGTGGTTTCATACTCTTGGCTGTTTTCGTGTTAAGCAACCTGTTTGCCTATCAGCAACAGAAGGCTTTGGTACATCGCTCGGGAGCAATCATCATCCGTTCAGCAGTTAACGTAAAGAGTACACCAGCCAATAATGGTACCGACCTGTTTATCCTTCACGAAGGGACAAAGGTCACCATTACCGATGACTCTATGAAAGACTGGAGAGAAATACGAGTGGCTGATGGCAAGGAGGGTTGGCTGCCAGCAAAGGATATTGAAGTCATCTGATTTTATGGAAGAAATTATACAATTTGACAAGCAACTGTTGCTGATGCTCAACGGCAGCGATTCGACGGTTTTGGATTATATCGTCATGACGCTGACCAACGCCAAGACATGGATACCGCTCTATGTTTCCCTACTTTATGTGGTCACCATGACTCATCAGCGCAACTATCGGGAGATATTCCTCATAATTGCTGCTGCTGGTCTATGTGTATTACTGGCAGGTTCGATAGACGACTGTATTGTCAAGCCATTGGTAGCACGCTGGCGACCTACCCACGATCCTGAAATAGGTGCTATGGTCGACGTCGTTGATGGCTATCGTGGAGGCAACTACGGATTCTTCTCGGCCCATGCCTCCAATACCTTCAGTATTACACTGTTCTTCTCGCTGCTGATGCGTCATCGTCTTTTCGTCGTCTTCATGGTGACATGGTCACTCATCAACTGCTGGACACGCCTCTATCTGGGTGTTCACTATCCAGGCGATATTACAGTCGGACTGCTTTGGGGAGCTCTCATGGGATACACTGTATATTGGTTATATACACGGTTTACAGTTCCTGTACGCTATGAACCTCGTCTGCTCTATGTACCCATTGGCGTGTTGTGCCTGACCTATGTGTATGCCATCATTCATGCCTTTATCGTAGCTTAAGGATAAATAAATTCGGGTAATTGCTTTGCGCTTTGCCCGTTTTTTTGTACCTTTGCATGCGATTTTCGAAAAACAATTTTCATTGCAATGAATATATCTTATAAATGGTTAAAAGAGTATGTTGATTTCGACCTGACACCTCAGCAGGTGTGTGATGCTTTGACATCGACAGGTTTGGAAGTTGACGCACTGGAAGAAGTACAGAGTATTAAAGGTGGTTTAAAAGGACTTTACGTGGGTAAGGTACTGACGTGCGAGATGCATCCCGACTCTGACCACCTGCATGTAACTACCGTTGATTTGGGCAAGGGCGAGCCTCAGCAGATTGTTTGTGGAGCGCCTAACGTAGCTGCAGGTCAGAAGGTTATCGTAGCCGACCTGGGCTGTGTGCTCTATGACGGCGACAAGGAGTTTGTTATCAAAAAGTCAAAACTGCGTGGTGTAGAATCTTTGGGCATGATTTGTGCTGAGGATGAGATAGGTATTGGCAACGACCACTCTGGTATTATCGTATTGCCTGAGGATGCTGTTGTTGGTACCCCCGCAGCTGAGTATTACCACTTGGAGAGTGACTGGCTCATCGAGGTTGACATCACTGCCAACCGTGCTGACGCTTTGAGTCACTGGGGTGTGGCTCGCGACTTGTATGCATGGCTCAAGCAGAACGGCTATAAGACAGCTACCCACAAGCCCTGTGCATCGACGTTCTCCGTCGATGACAACAGCCTCCCTATCGATGTGGTCATTGAAAATACCGAGGCCTGTATGCGTTATGCCTGCGTCAGTGTGACTGACTGTGAGGTTAAGGAGTCACCCGATTGGTTGAAAAACAAATTGACCACGATTGGTCTGCGTCCTATCAACAATATCGTTGATATCACCAACTATGTGATGATGGCCATGGGCCAGCCCCTGCACACCTTCGATGCCGATATGGTGAAAGGTCATAAGATTGTGGTGAAAACCATGCCAGAGGGGACCCCTTTTGTAACACTCGATGGTGAGGAACATAAACTCAGTGATCGCGACCTGGCCATCTGCAATGCCGAGGATCCCATGTGTATTGCTGGTGTCTTTGGTGGAAAGGGCAGCGGTACTTATGAAACCACGAAGAATGTAGTGCTGGAGAGTGCATACTTCCATCCTACATGGATTCGCAAGTCTGCCCGTCGTCATGGTTTGAGTACTGATGCTTCGTTCCGTTTCGAGCGTGGTATTGATCCTAACGGCACTATTGAAGCTTTAAAATATGCAGCCCAGCTTTGTAAGGAGTTGGCTGGAGGAAAGGTCTCGATGGAGATCAAGGATGTCTATCCCAAGAAGATAGAGAATGCTGTGGTCGATCTTAAGTACAGCTATGTTCACTCATTAGTGGGTAAGGACATTCCTGTTGAAACCATCAAGAGCATTTGCGAGAGCTTAGAGATGAAAGTTCTCAGCGAGAGTGCTTCAGGCTTGCGTCTTGAAGTGCCTGCCTATCGTGTAGATGTCCAGCGTCCATGCGATGTTGTTGAGGACATCCTCCGCATCTATGGCTACAATAACGTTGAAATTCCCACCCAGCTGAAATCAAGCCTTGTTATCAAAGGCGATGAGGATCAGAAGCACAAGCTGGCCAACCTCGTTTCTGAGCAGTTGGTTGGTGCAGGCTTTAACGAGATACTGAACAACTCGTTGACTAAATCAGCATATTATGCCGATCAGCAGAATCTGGTGAAGATTATGAATCCGTTGTCGAGCGATCTCAACGTAATGCGCGGAACCCTTCTGTATGGCGGGTTGGAGAGCATCGAACATAATGCCAAGCGCAAGAATGGCAACTGCCGCTTCTTCGAATTTGGCAATGTTTATAGCTTTACTCCTGAGAAGGAGAATATGGATGATCCCATGCAGGCCTATAAGGAACAGAACCATATGGCACTCTGGCTTACCGGTAAGCGTGTCGAAGGCTCATGGGCACATCAGAATGAGGATACATCATATGCAGAATTGGATGCTTGTGTACAGAACATTCTGACACGTATTGGTGTACAGCCAGGTATGTTGGTTCGCAAGAAGTCTGAGAATCCTATCTTCTCGACGGGTCTTACTATTGAGAACCGTGGTGGCAAACAACTTATCGAAATGGGTATCATTACTAAGAAGTTACAGCGCCAGTTCGATATCGACACGTCTGTCTACTATGCTGAGCTCAACTGGACTGCCCTGATGAAGGTTATCCGTAAGCAGAAGGTACTTTATACTGAGATTGCCAAGTATCCTGCTGTCAGCCGTGACCTGGCATTGCTTATTGACAAGCAGGTTGAGTTTGCACAGATTGAGGAGATTGCACGTCAGACAGAGAAGAAGCTCCTTAAGAAGGTAGAACTCTTTGATGTCTATGAAGGTGAGAAGCTGCCTGCTGGCAAAAAATCCTATGCAGTCAACTTCATTCTTCAGGATACTGAGAAGACGATGGGTGACAAGCAGATTGAGGCCATTATGAATAAGTTGATTGCTAACCTCAAGAAGCAACTCAATGCCGAGCTACGCTAAATAACGTAATAACGAAATATCGAAGCATTGAAATATCGAAAATTTAAATAATAAAACAATGGGAAGAGCATTTGAATATCGTAAAGCTGCGAAACTGAAGAGATGGGGCCACATGGCCAAGACATTTACCAAGATTGGCAAGCAGATTGCCATTGCCGTAAAGGCTGGCGGTCCGGAGCCCGACATGAACCCTGCACTGCGTGCATGTATCGCCAACGCTAAGCGCGAGAACATGCCGAAGGA
>JAEEGL016691223.1_pt1 | contig 17283 bp, 7 predicted proteins | sample 9134231 | NCBI WGS metagenome assembly JAEEGL01 (sample SAMN16246548, study PRJNA631951) | gut metagenome | biome: gut microbiome; feature: rumen; material: fiber-attached | host: Bos | place: Iran: Karaj | collected 2018-10
AAAGTGGCTGTTCAAGGACACCGCACGCTTTGTGAACATCAATGTGTCTGAGTTGCAGGCCCTTAAGATGGACGCTGTCCCTGTCGTGGCCGATGCAAAGAAGGCTCTTCCTGTCCTGCTGAAGGCCCTTGGCGGATACAAGGCACCTTATGCGGGTCAGATAGAGAAGGCAAGGGAGAAGTGGTTCAAGGAGCTGGAAAGGCTCAGAAGCATTACTTTCTCCGACTCTTATGTCCCTGAGGTGAACGATGCCAACGCGCAGAGCGCGCGACGCTTTGTCAAGGACCTCCAGTCCTCTCTTGCACAGACCACGGTACTGGGGGCAATAAACCTCTGGATGGACAAGGACGATGTGGCGATAGGCTCTGCAGGCTCTCTTCCTGGGGACATGCAGAGGATGTGGTGCGCAAGAAGCCTCGACTCCTACAACATGGAGTACGGCTACTCCTGCATGGGCTATGAGATATCCGGAGCCCTTGGTGTGAAATACGCCATCGGTGATGACCATGATGTCTACTCCATGGTCGGAGACGGAAGCTTTGTGATGCTCCACTCAGAGCTCCTGACTGCGGTCCAGGAGCACAAGAAGATCATAGTCTGCGTCTTCAACAACGCGAGCTTCGGCTGCATCAACAACCTGCAGGTGGGCCATGGAAACGACACGCTCTGCACTGAGCTCCGATTCAGGGGAGAGGACGGAAAGCATTCCGGAGTCTTCATGCCAGTGGATTTTGCCAAGATTGGAGAGGCATATGGCTGCAAGTCTTATGTGATCAGGACGATGGATGACCTGAAGAAGGCCATGAACGGAGCAAGGCGGATCAAGGACAGACCTGTTGTCTTTGACATCCGAGTCATGCCAAAATCAATGACAGAGGGCTACGGTTCATGGTGGAGGTGCGGAGACACCCAGGCCTCAGAGAACCCGAGGAACCTGGCCGCATATGAAGATCATCTGAATCACGTAAAGGACGCAAGGAAGTACTGATGAAAATTGAACTGAGCTACAATCAGAAGAGACTCTCAGTTGAGGTGGCACCGGAGCATTTCGGTGCCATTCTCAAGCTTAATGATGAGAAAACCGGCAAAGAGCCAAAGAATGCCGCGGAAATCACGAAAGAGGCCATCAAAGGCTCATTTGAGAAGTTCCTTTCTCTTCCGGGCAATGTCCTTGTGATTGTGAATGACGGGACAAGGCCGACTCCCACAAGGCTTGTGATGGATGCAATAGGGCCTGCCCTGGAGAAGGAGGATGTGTCCTTCCTGATTGCGACCGGCAGCCACAGGGCCCCTTATGAGAGTGAGTATGACTTCATCTTCGGTTCCTGGTACAATGTCTTCAAGGACCGCGTCTTTGTCCATGACTGTCATGCCATGGAGGATATGGACTACTACGGCAGGACAAGCCGCGGAACCGAGCTCTATCTGAACAAGCTGGTGAAGAAAGCCTCCAAGGTCATTGTCATTGGCTCAGTTGAGCCTCATTACTTTGCAGGCTATACCGGAGGAAGAAAGGCCTTCCTCCCGGGAGTCGCGGCTTACTCATCAATCGAGCACAACCACAAGATGGCCCTTTCCCCAGATGCAAAGGCACTTGCCCTTGAGGGTAACCCTGTGCATGAGGACTTGATGGAGGCAATGACACTGGTCAAGTGCCCTGTCTATTCCATCATGACCGTCCTGGACAGGAACCATGAGATAGACACCGTCACAGCAGGTGACATCACAGCCTCATTCAATGATGCGGTAAAGGCCGCAAACAGGATATTCACAGCACCTTTGAAGGAAAAGGCGGACATTGTCGTGACTGTGGCCCCTTATCCGATGGACGTGGACCTCTACCAGAGCCAGAAGGCAATAGACAACGCCAAGCTTGCTCTCAAGGACGGCGGGACAATGATCCTGGTCAGTGCCTGCAGGGAAGGTATTGGTGGAGAAGCCTTTGTCAGACTTCTTTCCAGTGCCTCAACTCCAGATGAAGTGCTTAAGAAAATAGCTGAAGGCTTTAAACTGGGCTATCATAAGGCTGCGAAGATGGCCGAGGTGTTCAAGTGGGCCACAGTTGAGGCTTACTCCACCATTGATGATGACAAGCTCCGGAGCATCTTCATAACACCGGTTCATGACCTTCAGAAGGCAATAGACAATGCCATTGCCAAGTACGGGCCGCAGAGCAAGGTCGTCTTCATGCCTGACGGATCCGTCACAGTGCCGATGGTGGGGTGAGAAAACCCGAAAGCATATTACGAAAACGAGAGCGACTGATATAACTGCTCCGATTGATTGATGTGGCAGAACTAAAAAAAATTTAACAAAAAAATTTTCTCAAATGGAATAAATTATTGTTGCATTCTCATTATTTGGATGAATAATATACATACTAGATATATATCTGAAAGGAGTTGAGTCTCATGAAGAAAACATGCGCTCTCTTATTGTTTATTCTGGCAATAGTCGGCATGGCCTTTGTTTCATGCAAACAAGAGGTTGTTGAGCCTGAAACCATTCAGGAGCGTCTGGCTGGAGTATGGGAATGCTCATATACTGGTGGGAACGGCATCAGTTATAAGGCCGTCATAGTTGGAGGGGAGGATCAGTCATTCTCCTTCAAACAGGAGGCGTCTATTTCTGATGTCAATGCATTCCGTAATTATGTGAAAACGACTGAGAACCTGTCTGAAGAAGAAGCCAACGCTCTCAGCTATCCAGAATTGCTCGCATATGTGACACATTTTGATCGGAGCAATTATGGACATTTCCTGTTTACAGACACATATGTTATTGCAACAACATTTGACTACCCGGTAATTGAATTGACTTTCATTCTTACAGCTGATGGATTCCTGTATTGCAGGGAAACCGGACTGTATTACTCCAAGAAGAGTTAAGAGGACAAAACATGAAGAAATCAATTTCCCTTGTTTTTTTAATGACTCTTTTGGCGGTTGCTCTTGTCTCATGCAATTCAGACAAGCATATTGAAGATTCCGTTTACGGCACATGGAAGACCTCATATCATTCAGAGGCAAACGGATATATGATCACAAGTAATCTGAGACTAGCCGAGGACTCTTCTTTCACATTGGTCACTACTGCTTCAATTGTTAATCCTGCTCTTTGCCGGGCATACCTGCTGAGTCTGGGAACATATGATGCCGATGACTTGGATACTCAGGCAGAGCTTCAGGAGGCTTTGGCCAGTGAGTTCTCCCATGTCGCATACGGGACATTTGTTTTGACAGATACTTATGTTCTTCTTTTCGTAATGGAGGATGGTATGTCAAATGAAGTCCCGTTTGTACGTGGCAGTGATGGAACACTTCACGGGGCAAACATGACATGGAAGAGAGTCTGAGTATTGGAGGATTTGAGAAATGACAAAAGCAAATAGAAAGTTTTTTTATCTTGTTCTGATGGTGTTGATTGCCTTATTAATCTCAAGCTGCAACGACCAGAACAATATATTCCACAAACACACATTTTCATCCACATGGTCTTCTGATGACCTGGGGCACTGGCATGGAGCAACGTGCGAGCACAAGGACCTTAAGCAGGATTATGCGCCTCATAAATTGAGCAAAAGCGAGATTGTTCCAGAGGAACAGGGATACATTCGCTACACATGCTCTATTTGTGGAAAGTTTTTTGACGTACCTGTTCCTGAGCGCATCTTCAATCTTTCTGCTGAAGGTGAACTGAGTCTTAAGGAAACAGTCAACAAAGACACATTGGTCGATGTTGTCATCCCCCGTCTGATCAACGGAAAAAGAGTCCTCTCGATTGCGGATGAGGCCTTTATGGAATGTACGAGGCTGAGATCCGTAACAATTGACCCTGATCTCGAAGAAATAGGAGAAGCTGCATTTGCCGGATGTGTAAGGTTGGAGACCGTCTCATTGCCTCCAAGTCTTACGACAATCGGAGGCGGAGCATTTGCCGGATGTTTGAAACTCGGTTCCATCGATATCCCTGAAAAAGTTACGAATTTGGGTGTTCTTCTTTTCGCTGGATGTGAAAACTTAACAAGTTTCACAGGACCCAGTTTGATTTATTCGTTGCAAGGATCATTTATTAACTGCAAGAGTTATAATCCGTCTTCCATTCCTGAAGGGGTTGTCTCCTTGGGTGAAGGTGTATTTATGGGATGCTCCGCAGTGACGAGTATAAGTTTGCCCAGGAGCCTGACAACTGTCGGGGAATATGCGTTTCAAGGATGTGGCAATCTCACGTCCGTAACATCAGCAGGTAATAATGTAGTACAGATTGGTGCACATGCATTTGAGAATTGCTCAAATCTGAAAAACACAGTAGTTTCCAGCAGAACTACAACAATTGGAGACTATGCTTATTCGAACTGTAATTCTCTGACATCATTATCTCTTAGTTCCATAGAGACCGTAGGAGCCTATGCTTTTTCCGGTTGTAACAAATTGGCATCTGTCAACATCGGGAATAATGCTACTTCAATCGGAAAAGGAGCATTATCCAATTGTTCAAGTCTTTCTTTGTTGACTATTCCGTTCATTGGAGGATCATCTGATGAGAACCGGTTCATAGGATATGTTTTCGGAGCAGATGACTATGATAATAATGTAAACTACGTTCCTTCATCCTTGAGCTCTGTAATAATCTCCGGTAATGATTCTGTTCCTGAGGGAGCTTTCAAGGGCTGTAGCAATATCAGGTCAATTACTTTTGATAATCCCTATTCAATTTACTCAATAGGCGATGAGGCGTTCTTTGGGTGTTCTTCATTAAGTAGTTTTACAATTCCTAACAATGTCCAAACAGTCGGTGAATCAGCATTTATGAACTGCGGCAGCCTCTCTTCTCTGACAATACCATCAAGTGTTCAGACGATAGGGAATTCTGCTTTCTATGGTTGTTATGGGTTGACAAATCTTGATTTCACAAATGCCTATAATCTCACAAGTATAGGTGCATATGCTTTTGCCAACTGCTCTAGTCTGACAACCATAGAAATGCCGAGCAATATCACAGAGATTGGTAGCAATGCTTTCTGGAACTGCTATTCCCTTTCCTCCTTCAGAACCAGGGTAGTATCCGTTCCGGGTTCAAATTTCAATAATGTTTTTGGTTATACGTCATCACCGACAATTGAGATTACAGGTCCGTCCGTCTACAATGAACCAAATGTTGTTATTCCAAATGGCACAACCCGTATCGCGGACAGTGCATTCTCTGGAAACAGCACGATAACCAGTGTTACTCTTCCAGAATCATTACAGACCATAGGATTGTCTGCGTTTAAAGCTTGCAATAACCTGACTGGTATTGTTATCCCAAATAGTGTTATTAGCATCGGAGCCCAGGCATTCCAGTTCTGTGATAGCCTCCAGACAGCTACACTGTCAAATTCAATTACTTCAATTCCGGACAATACTTTTGCTGATTGTGGGAACCTTGTCAGTATAGTGATTCCTGTGTCTGTAAGATCTATAGGATTCCAGGCTTTCTATAACTGCGGAAAACTTGTCGGTATAGTGATTCCTGGGTCTGTAAGATCAATAGGATCTCAGGCTTTCTATAACTGCGGAAAACTTGTTGATCTGACTCTTTCAGAGGGGCTTGTCTCGATTTCCAATGCGGTCTTCTTCGGATGCGGAGACCTTCCAAGCGTTTCCATTCCAAGTTCTGTGAGATCATTAGGTGAAAACATTTTCTCTAATTGCGGAGATCTTGCAACAATTCAGTATCAAGATACAACGAGCAGATGGAATTCAATCAGCAAGCCAAGCAACTGGTGTGGAAGCGGAATTCAAGCGGTAAATGTGACCTGTACAAACGGAACTGTTCCTGTTTAATTAGGTGAATCAGGAGATGGGTATGAAAAAGAACATATGTGTTTTACTTTTGATAGTGTGCCTTGTTGTGTTGCTAATAAGTTGTCAGGACAAGAGCGATAACCTTCAATTCGGCACTTTGTCAATCAAAGTCGAGGAATCTGTTTCCAGAACAATTGAGCCGCTTACAGCAAATCTGACATGTGCAAACTATAAGGTCACTGGAGTTCATTCCTCTTATGCATCAAACCAGAACAGTGTTTACCGTTTTGAGACCACCATTTCTGATTCTGCAACGCTTGATCAACTTATTGTTGGTCAGTGGAGTGTCTTTGTTGAGGGCTTCAACTCAGACGGAATCAAAATCATGGAGTCTGAAGCCCAGACTATAAACATAGTTGCAAATCAGATTTCAGAGAAAACCTTTATCCTCTCATATCTGACATCCGGAACAGGTACGCTTTCATTGACCATCCAGATTCCGTCGTCATTGAGTCTTGTATCATCAATGGATTTGACAGTAGGTAATGGAGGAGTTGTCTCTCTGACAAACTCAACAAGCGAAGGAAGCTTCAAGTATTACAGATATGAGCAGTCATTTGATGTCGGTGACTACTCCTTGAGCCTTGTATTCAAGGATGGTGATGGAAGGCAGGTTGGTTTCTCCCAGACGGACAGGGTGCACATCTATGCGAACCTGACTTCCTCAAAAACATGGACGAATCCGGGAGTCGCAGATGTCCCGGCATTCAGCCAATCAGACACAACCGTAACAGATGGAACAACGCTTGAGCTTTCGACTGCGACAGCTGGAGCTTCAGTTTACTATACCCTTGATGGGACTACACCAACAGCAAGAAACAACAAGTATATCTCTAATAGTCCTATTCTCCTTGACCGAAACATTACCGTTAAGGCAATCGCCGTTCATCCCAGCTTGTTCAACTCTGATGTGGCCTCTATGACATTCCATGTCAAGGCAAATGCTCCGCAATCAAATGTTCCGGAAACAACATATCAGGAATTCAAGAGTGTCGGACTGACATCAGCCTCAGAAGGATCTTCAATATACTATACTGTTGATGGCTCGATTCCTTCCAAGACAAATGGCACCCTGTATTCTGGCGCAATCAGCATTGATTACAGTCAGACGATTAAGGCTGTTGCAATTAAAGAAGGGCTGGATAATTCAGACATTGTCTCCTATTCCTATGTGATCAAGGTTCCTGCTCCGCAGTTCTCTACAGAGGGCAGTATGGAAGAGGGAGAGACAGTCACGATCTCCTGTGCAATGGAAGGTGCGGAGATCCGTTACACGACGGATGGCTCAACACCGACGCTTAGCAGTACACGCTATGCAGCTCCGATCTCAATCCAGGCAAATCAGGTGATCAAGGCAATTGCCTTCAAGTTGGGCTGCACCAACTCTGATGTCGCCACTGCCAGTTATTCTGTTACAGCTAATCCTGTCACATTCTCTGTTGAAAGTGGAACATTCTCAGACACACAGAGTGTCACTCTCAGCTCCGAGACAGAGAATGCGGTCATTTATTATACAACAGATGGCTCAACTCCGACTTCTGGAAGCACCAGGTATACTGGACCAGTTGCCGTTGACAGAAATCTGACTCTCAAGGCAATTGCAACAAAGAGCGGGCAGAATGACTCAGAAGTGACATCGACCACATATGAGATCAAGGTCGCTAAGCCGTCATTCTCTGTCGCACCTGGTTCATTTGATGCTGTCCAGAATATCACCCTTTCCTGCGCAACATCAGGAGTCAGATATTACTACACAGTCGATGGAAGCACTCCGACAACATCAAGCACACTGTACACTGGTTCTATTGAGATTTCCTCTACAAGAACAATTAAAGTGATTGCAGTCAGGACCGGATGCACAACATCAGATGTACTCTCAGGACAGTTTGTAATAAATACCGGATCAGGCTCAATAATCATTGTCAATCCGACACATTACACTCTCTCAATCGAGATGCCTGCAGGATGGGCGGAATTTGTCCCGGTCATCAAGGGTGTATGCGCCAACCTCACCGCCGTACTCAGTCCGACTTGTGATACGGCAACTTACAGGTGGTATGTCGATGGTGAGCCTGTCTCAAGAGCCGCAGACGGCAACACTCTCAAACTCGGAACCCTGGAGCCCAACAATGTATACCTCTTCGAAGGACTGCATATCATTTCTGTCGAGGCAACTGCAGGAGGCAAGACATATGAGGAAAGCATCTATGTCTCTGTCTCTGATAACGCCTCAATCGGAACAGCCGGACCCAATGGATACGGTGTCGGAGCCAGAGGACCCTCAGGCGGATACATCTTCTACGACTGCGATGAGGACAACACAGAAGATGATCCTGATGGAGCAGACAACCTGACTTCTGCAACATGCGGGTGGAGATATCTGGAAGCTGCACCATCTGATATATACATTGATGATCCTGATGACATGGATAAGGGATTGCGACGTATATCAGCTACAGAAATAGGTATTGTCTTTGGAGCAATTATAAACAATGACGGCAAGGATCTATATGTCAACGGGACATTAAACTACAGTGAAGCCGACTGCACATTATTATCAATAGGAAGTGGGAAACGTAATACAGAATTGCTTGTCGCTGCTATGGGAGATTCAGTACGTTGGGATAGAGTAGATACATCTTTAGCGACCCACTATGCGGCAAAGGAGTGCTTAAATTATTCAATGGAGAACAATGGGATTGTTTTCTCAGATTGGTTCCTGCCAAGCAAAGATGAATTAATGATGATGTATACAAATCTATGCCTTAACGGACTGGGCTCATTCCATTCTTCTCCTGATACAACAACTCACTACTGGAGTTCCTCTGAATATAGCGGATACAGTTCTGCTAGTGCATGGTATATTGTTTTCGAGTCTGGGTCAGCAGGATATCTGACTAACATAGGGCGATATAGAGTTAGAGCAGTAAGATCATTCATGTAGTTGCAAATATGAGAAAGATTTTCCACGTTGCCATTTTATTGATTCTCATTCTAGTGTTAATCGGTTGTAAGGCCGATGTGGAAGAAGTAATCCAATATGGTACATTGGCTGTTTCTGCGTCAGGAACCGGAGAATCAACAAGGACAATAGAGCCTGCTTTGGATGAGATAACTTGTTCCTACTACAAGGTTATTGGAACGCACTCTACTTATGATTCCAATAATCCAAATCCTGCTCTCAAGTTCGAGACTCGTTTTGATTCTTCAACCTGTTCTGTTGTCATTATGGCCGGAACATGGAATGTGTATGTGGAGGGTTATAACGACCAGGATCTGCTTATTGCAAGATCTGAAAATCAAAGTGTTGTTATCATTAATGAGGCTACAACAAATAAATCCTTTGATCTTTCTTACTTGGCAGAGGGAAACGGTATAGTCGATCTTCTTGTCAGGATTCCAGATACAACTCCAGTCGCGAAAGTATCGTTCAAGATAGGAGAGAGCGAGACCATTATCACCACTATCCCAGCTTCTGTTGACGGGTATTTCAATGTGAGTATTGGAAACAACAATTCACTTCCTGTGGGTGATTACAGTGTCCAGATAAAGATCTTCAACTCAAGCGACATGCTTTTGGGAATTCCGTTGAATGACAGGGTCCATGTATATGCCAATTTGACCTCAAGCAAGACCTGGACAGATCCCGGGAAGGTTGTGGCTCCTGTCATCACTACAAGTGGATCCGCAGCATCAGAAATGACTGTTTCCATTACGACAGAAACCGAAGGTGCTTCCATATATTATAGTATTGATGGCTCAACGCCTTCTGCAAGAAGCATAAAATACATAGAACCCTTCAGTGTCACGGAAAGCTTGACTGTAAAGGCCATAGCCGTTCATCCGAGTTTGTTCAACTCTAATGTGACATCCGAAAGCATTGTCATGAATGCTGCAACACCTTCAGTTAGTATTGCGGAAGGAACATACAGCAACACACAGACCGTCTCGTTGTCGTGCACTACAGCCGGAGCAAGCATTCGTTACACGCTAGATGGTTCTACTCCTAATTCAGAAAGCACTTTGTACAGTACTCCGATTACTGTTGATCATAGTCTTATCCTTAAGGCGATTGCTTATAAGGACGGATATGAACCTTCTGATATTCTGGCTGTCCAGTATGTCATGGAATCAGCAAACCCGACATTCTCCGTTAATTCAGGAATAATAGTTGAAAGTCAAACATCAGATGTAACTATTAGGTATACTACAGACGGTACGATACCTTCAGAATCAAGTCCCATTTATTCGACTCCAATCTCGGCAGACAATGACATGATTATCAGGGCTATAGCATTCCGAGATGGTTTTGAAGCATCCGGTATCAGCAGTGCTGAGTATCATTCTGATGTTCCTGGTGTTGTAGAGGTCATTAATCCTGATAATGATTATTCTGTTACTCTTCAGGTTCCGGGTAACTGGAGTGCTGATAAGGTTGTGATAGAAGGAGTGAATGCAACCATTGGTGCATGGCTTTCACCGGCTAATCCGGAGGCAACATATAACTGGTCAATCGGTTATGATGGTTCATTCCATGATGCATCTTCCGCAGTTACCACGAATAACAAACTCTTGCTCGGAACTGCGCAGGGAACAAATTATAAATTGCTTGAAGGCACAAACATAATTCGCGTTGTTGCTACGGTTAATGATAAGAAATATGATGCTGTTTACATTGTGAATATTGCTGCAGATGGAGATACAGGCGTTGCAGGAGACAACATAGTTTATTCTATAGGGGATACAGGACCAGCCGGAGGAATAATAGTTTATGATTGCGATGCTGATAATGACTCCGGAAACAGTGACGGATTAACCTCCTCATACTGTAAATGGAGATATATGGAAGCTGCTCCTGCAGAGTTGAGAATGATTGATGGTGTTCCTTCGGTTGATTCCTCAGATTCCGGATATAGTACTGGCGTTGCAAGATTCAAAAATGGATTCAACAAATCCTCTACGGGTGCATTCCGTAGTTTTGGGACAAGTACGGCTGTTGGATATGGATTCAATAACACACTGAGAATGATTTCTGGTCCTGGTGGCGTGAAAGCAGATACATCAGACACTGAAAGTGGCAGAACATATGTTGATAATAGCTCAGCTGGAATGTGTTCTTTACTGTCATACGGAGGCGCTGACGATTGGTTCCTACCATCGAAAGATGAAATGTATATAGTTTATTCTGTATTGCAGAGACTTGATAGCCCGATTATAGATAGGTCTCATTCGTATAAGTCTTCAAGTGAAGATAGATTGAATCATTATTCGACTAATCCTGCGGCTTATGGATGGTATTGGAAAACGATTGCAGGAGGAGAGCAATATAGTTATCGGGATGTAATTGACTATGTCTTGCCTGTGAGAGTATTCCTCTCTGATGAACCGCTTGGACATACATATAATGAGGAAGTAATAACAGAACCGACATGTACTACATCTGGAACAAAGGAATTTACCTGTCAGAACTGTGGTTATTCATATACAGAAACAATTCCTTCTACAGGCCATCATCTTGAAAATGGAGTATGCACCGTTTGTTCTTGGAATATGTATGAAGAGCTGTTTGATATTACAAGTGATGGCGTTCTTACGTTAAAAGCTGATTATAAATACAACACAGGTTCGCTTCATTCCACTATCCCTGCGGAAATAATCATCCCACAAGAGATTAATGGTATTGAAGTCGTTGAGATTGAGCATGAGGCTTTCTATAATTGTGAGACGATTCACAGAATAGTATTACCTTCATCTGTAAAGAAGACTGGGATTAGAGCTTTCGCTTGGAGTAGAAACCTTGAAGAAGTGGTGTTAAACGAGGGCTTGGAGGAGATTAAAGACTCATTTGATGGTAATGATAGCCTTGAGAGCATAGTGCTTCCATCAACGGTTTCATCTATTACAGGTCTTCATAATCTTTCCAATTTGACAAGTATCATAGTCTCTGAAGACAATCCATTCTTCAGATCTTCTGAAGATGGGGTTTTGTTCAGTAAAGATGGCACAACACTTATTAACTTCCCTCGGGGGAAAACGGGATCATATACCGTGCCATCAGAAGTCTCAGTAATCAACTCATTGGCATTCTATAAATCAAAAATATCAAGTGTTACAATTCAGGGCGTTGTTACAGAAATCAGTGATATGACTTTCTGTGATTGCCCGAATCTTAGAACAGTGGTCCTTCCTGATTCAGTTGAAAGAATAATGGATTTTGCATTTGAATACTGCGCAACGTTGAGTTCCATAAACTGGCCCGCCAGTTTAACAGAAATCAGAGGACATGCTTTTTCCCAGACTGGATTAACAAGCATATCGCTTCCTGCTTCGTTGCAGACAATCGGATCTAATGCTTTTTCTGAGTGTCCAAATTTGCAGAGTGTTCATATACATTCTTCTATAGAAACGACAGGAAGCTCGGTTTCTTCTGCTCCTTTCTACCGTTGCAGCTCACTTACTGAAGGTACAGTATCAGAAGATGCAACAAGTATACCTGATTATTTATTCGCTACAACTGCGCTAACATCCTTCAGTTTTCCCGATTCAATCACAACAATCGGGGACTATGCTTTCTATGGGTGTGAGTTTGTAGAGCTAGTATTCTCTTCAAATTCAAATCTGACTAGTATTGGAAATTCTGCATTCCAATACTGTGATAAACTAACATCAGTCAGTTTCCCGGATTCTTTAAGAATCATTTCCTATGGTGCTTTTCAATACTGTAAAAAACTAACGAATATTGTCATTCCTTCAAATGTCATATCAATTGGCAGTTATGCATTCTCTAATTGCGACTCTTTGACTTCAATCACAATACCAAATACGGTGACATCGATTGGTTCAAGTACCTTCTCTTATTGTTCTAAATTGACATCCATCTCAATTCCGAGTGGAGTAACGAAGATAAATAACAGCACATTCTATGGATGCACTTCTATGTCTTCATGTACTCTTCCGGCTTCAATTACATCAATAGGAAGCAGTGTATGGTACTCAAATAAAGTTATGACAAGCATCAATTTCAATGGAACCATGAGCCAGTGGATTTCAATTTCCAAGACTTCTGGCTATATATCTGGAACCAATATCACTTCTGTAGTCTGTTCTGACGGGAGTGTAATCTTATGATTAATAGAATAAGGAAATAGAGAAAAGGAGAAGTGAAAATGAGAAAGACATTCGCTTTTGTTATGATTCTGTGTGTAATGTTTGCAGCTCTGGTAAGCTGCAGCAATGATGCGGTGGAGACATTCGGCAGACTTGAGATCACCATTGACTCGGATGTCACGAGAGGCCTTGAGCCGGTCTCGATGGAGACCAAGTCCTACAATGTCACGGTCATGGATTCCACGGGGTCGACAGTGTTCACCAGCAGCTCCAGCGCCAAGACAAGCTACACGACATCGGTTCCGATCGGGAACTGCACCGTGAATGTCGAGGCCCTGAACAAGACAGGTGACGTGATCGGATCCGGATATGCATCTTGCGAGATCAGAGCAGGGCAGTCCAACACGATCACGGTCAGGGTCACTGAGCCTTCCGGAAACGGGACATTCTCCATGTCCGTCAGGGGAAAGTCAGGCAACAGCCTCTCCTATGTCATCAAGGATGCCTCAATGACAACAGTCAGGCAGGGCAGCCTCACATATTCCGACGGGAAATACAGTGCCTCCGAGACTCTCTCAAACGGCTTCTATTACTTCTCCATCCTGTGGAACGACGCCGAAGAGCCTGTCAGGACTGAGACGATCCGTGTGGTCAAGGGCAAGACAATCACCTATGAGGCAGAGTTCCTTTTCCTTATTGACGGAACCCTCTCAATCACCAATGAGATCATCGGAACACCGACAATTGTCCTCAACCGCAGTTCAAGGGCTCTTACTGCCAGCAAGACGCTCACGGTGAGCGCCGAGATCTCCGGAATCCAGAACTACACATGCTTCTGGTCTGTGGACGATGTTCCTCTGAGCGGACTTCAGGCATATGCTGATCTTGAGCTCCCGATGGCCGGGCTTGCAGAGGGAGAGCACACTGTTGCCCTTGTCGTGTCAGACGGCACGATCATCTGGTCGGAGTCGGCAGGCTTCGCTGTCCTTCCTGACCGTCCGACAGAACTTGAGGTCTCAGGCGATGTGGAGCTTTTTATTATTGGTGATGTTCTCATTCCATACCGTTTAAAGACAACAGTTTATTTTGGAAACAGATATACCTGGAATTACACTACAGCTGGACATGATTATGCAAGCTTGGGTAATAACTCTGTGGTTCTCTCTTGTTCTCTTGATCGTGACGATTACACCTATTATCTCGACACAGAGTTTGACAGCACAAACAACAGGACTGTCGTTTATGTCGTGATTGACCAGTATATTGAGGATCCGGCCTATCTTGAGGTTTCCCTCACAAATACCACTACTTCTTTTGAATCAAGTGAGTATGGCGGTGGATTTGGTGTGTATCTGAATGCCTCAAATCATGAGCTCAGCCCAAATATAAATGAAAACAGTTATTGGCGGAGACAGGGGCTTGTTGCTTTCACAAAAGATAATGAAGTTAGAACTATTAAGGTTCCTGCCGATACATACACTTTTAATGACAGTACTTGGAATAACGTTAACAACTATTACTATGTCGAAGCAGACAGGAATTCAGTTACACTGACAAGTGGTCAGACTAAGCAGATCAACTTCACGGAAGGAGATTACGCTTACATCACCATCCAGCTTCCGGATACATATGCTGACGGGACGGAGTTCTACAATTACAACTATGGAGGCAATTATTCCACTGTTGATTCCAAGATAACCCATATTGTAAGACCGAACAGGGATTACTCATATATGCTTTATCCGAGATATGCAAAAGACTGTTATTATACTGTCTCCTTCAATAAGACAGCTGGAAATCATACTGTCTCAGCAGAGAAGCATGATTGTGCTTTCTTTGATTCCGGAATCACAGTGCCTGCTGGATATGTAAATATTAAATTCGATGTTGATTGTCTCATTCCATCTAACATGATTATTCAGTGCAGGGTCGGTGAGAACTATTCTTCATTTAACACTCAGGTCTGGAGGAAAAACAGGTCATATAGTCTGAATGCTTCTTCTTCTGGCGCTTTGGGGATCTGGGCTATTGGTGCAGAAGGTTACAACATTACCGCTTCTGCGGATAACTCAGGAAATATAATAATTCATGTCACAACCGCAAGTGAGAACTATGCTACTTTGAATATCACTTATGATTTCAATTTGGCATTGGATAGTAACGGAACTGCAATCAGTTATAGTTTAGGTGGAAACTATGATTATCGTTATTACTTGCCGATAGTGGATAAAACCATGACAGTAATCAAAGCGATACCTGGTAGTTATTCGAATTGGGGGTATTGGAATAGTATCAGTGCTGGAAATGGGGGATATTATTATCCAACATCAACACCAGAATCATTTACTGCCACCGCCGGAGAAACAACGGATCTCACCATACAAATGGTCCTGCGCACTGATTATTAATGATATTGAACAATTGGAGATTCGGGATGAGAAGAACAATCATCTTGACTCTGCTTCTGCTGGCCGTGTTGTTCTGTCTTGCAAGTTGCAGCCAGAACGATGCGGCCCAGATGGGAAACATAGTAGTCAATATCGATACAGCCATCGAAAGGGGCATCCAAGCAGTCTCAATGGAGACCACAGCATACAATGTGGTCATCAGGAATTCATCTGGTGCAACTTTGTTGGACCATTCCAACAGCACAAAGACCAGTTACTCGATATCAGTTCCTGTCGGGAGCTACACCATAGATGTCGATGCCTTGAACAGAAACGGTGATGTCATCGGCAAAGGTTCTGCTTCCGGAAGTATCCAAGGTGGGCAGACAAGCAGTTTCAGTATTGTGGTCAAGGAGATTCAAGGTAACGGCACAGTTTCCATCGCCCTGTCCGGAAATGTTTCTGAATCACTGTATTATTCTATCTCCAACGCCGCAGGTTCGGAACACAGAAGCGGGGCACTTGTTTACTCTGATGGATGCTATTCTGCATCAATCGAGCTCCCTAACGGTTCTTATTCTATGTCCATAACTTATTTGGATAATATCCTTGCTGCTGAGAGTGTTCGAGTAATAGCAAACAGGACTGTACTGTACAGTGCTGATGTGAGTTCTGATCGCGATGGCACAATAACCATAGAGAACGAAATCATAAGAACACCAAGTATTATTATCTCAATGGACAAGACTGCATATTGTAGGACTGACTCATTAAAGGCATCTGCTACAATAAAGGGTTTTGAGGGTTCTAGATTCTGCTGGGTTGTAGACGGAAAGGAAAGGGGATATACAGATTCCTATTCTGATCTGGAACTGTCATTTGAGAATATAAGGGTGGGGAAGCATAGTGTCGCTCTGATTGTCTCGGATGGAAATGTGGTATGGTCTGGAGTCAAGGAATACCAGGTATTTTTCGAAGATGAACTTGATTATGTCCGTGGCGATGATGAGGAGATCTATGCCATGGCCTTAGGTGAGTATGAGGCTCTCCTGGACAGGGCAAAGGCTGCAGCAAGTGACTCGGAGAGATTCGTCATTTATGCACAGGCCGAGGCTTACCTGCTCGATTCAGCAGTCATGGTCCCGAACACAACACAGGGCGGCGCATACACAATCTCAAGAGCTGCCCCACATACGGTACCTTTTGTGCGGTGGGGTAATGACGATGACAGATGGAAAGGAACAATTATAAGCGGTGACACATTCCTTACAACAGCCGAAAGGAACGAGTTGATTGGAATATGGTCCAGTGCAGTCAAGGGCGAGACAACTTATGATCCCGAGGGATGGCTTATAGAGCATGGACATACAATAAACAGAAACTATAAGACGACTTTCTCAACAGCTCCTACCACACTTGATATTCCCAGCACATCAAATCAGTCTGATACAGAGATCCTGGTCAACTGCACCGATAACCTGGTCCAGTACAACAACCTCGGACAGATGATTCCTGCTCTTGCGGAATCCTGGTCGGTTTCGAATGACGGATTGGTTTACACTTTCAATATCCGGCATGGTGCCACATGGTCAAAATCTGATGGAACAATATATGCAGAAGTAACAGCAAAAGACTTTGAGGCCGGATTCCATCACATGCTGGACGCTCAGTCCGGTCTTGAATGGCTGGTCGATGGAGTCATCACGGGTGTTTCAGAGTACCTCTATGGCGGCGGAAAGTGGGATGCAGTCGGATACAAGGCTGTTGACGACTACACACTGCAGGTCACTCTCTGCGCTCCTACAAGCTACTTCATGACAATGCTCACCTACAGCTGCTTCGCTCCTATCTGCGAGAGCTTCTATCTCGCACACGGCGGAGTCTTCGGAATCGAGGAGTATGCAGCAGCATACGCAGACACCAACAAGTACACCTATGGAAAG
>JAEEGL011939401.1_pt1 | contig 17282 bp, 17 predicted proteins | sample 9134231 | NCBI WGS metagenome assembly JAEEGL01 (sample SAMN16246548, study PRJNA631951) | gut metagenome | biome: gut microbiome; feature: rumen; material: fiber-attached | host: Bos | place: Iran: Karaj | collected 2018-10
ACGATGGTCTTGTAGGCGTTCTCTTGTCCTTTGATGCGGACGCTCGGGTCAATGGTGATGGTGTTCAGCCAGAAGTTGGAGTCGTAGCGTTCGTCGGGATTGCCGTGGACTTCGATACCCTTCACATCTTTGAGCAACTCTTTGTATAGCTCAAAAACATGCTTATGATGGTTGATATGGTCGTTGACGACAGTCATCTGTCCGCGACCGATGCCGGCACAGATGTTCGACATGCGGTAGTTGTAGCCTATGGCCTCATGCTGGTAGTAGGGATAAGCCTCACGCGCTTGGGTGGCCAGCCACATGATCTTCTGCCAAGCCTCCTGGTTGGGACAGACTAGGGCTCCACCGCCCGAGGTAGTAATCATCTTGTTGCCATTGAAGGAGAGCACACCATATTCGCCAAAGGTGCCCAACACCTGTCCTTTCCAACGGCTGCCAAAGCCTTCGGCGGCATCTTCGACGACGGGGATGTCGTATTTCGCTGCAATCTCCATAATACGGTCAATGTCGTAAGGCATGCCATAAAGTGCCACAGGCACGATGGCTTTAGGCTTGCGGCCCGTCTTTGCGATACGGTCCTTGATAGCTTCTTCCATCAGATCGACATCCATGTTCCAAGAATCTTTCTCCGAATCGACGAAGATCGGTTTTGCGCCCAGGTAGGTGATGGGATGCGAGGAAGCGCAGAAAGTGAAAGATTGGACGATGACCTCGTCGCCAGGACCCACGCCGCAGGCGATCAGGGCCAAATGCACGGCGGCGGTGCCGGCCGATAAGGCGACAACGCGCTTATCCAATTTTGAATCTTGAATATTGATTTTTGAATTCACAAATACCTCAAGATCTTTCTCAAATCCATTCACATTCGGTCCCAACGGCACCACCCAATTGGTGTCGAAGGCTTCTTGGATATACTTTTGTTCGAGACCTGCTTCGCTCATGTGAGCGAGGCAGAGATAAATACGTTTTCTTTCTGACATAATTATGTTTGTTTAATTGATTTCCGTCAGTTTTGTTTCTTACAAAACAATTTGCTTCTAGTTTCACCTCGTCGTATATCCTCCGTCCACCACCAAATTGCTGCCCGTCACCCATCGCGAGGCATCACTCAAGAGATAGATGCTGGCGTTGGCAATGCCGTTAAAGTTGCCCGACCAGCTGCCAGGCTGCATCTGCTTGCGCTTGCCCCCCAATCACCATCAACCAACTGAAAAAACAAAAGGCCCGCCTTCATCTAGGCAAGGCTTTAATTGTCAACCACTAAAATCTCAACATATGGCCTTCCTGTACTAAAAAAATAACGAGGTGTAACTAAAATAGTTGTGTTTCGCAAATAGAACAAATATGAAAAACCATTCTAATCAATTCCAACCGACCGTTCTTTCTCATAGTGAACAAGGTTACAAATAACAATGTTCTCTATTTGGTTGTACATTGCACCCCAAGCCAAACCTGTACCAAAACCACATGCTATAATTTTCTTTCCTGGAATAACATTATGCAATTTATTGACAATCATTAACGGTATGGTTGTTGACGATGAATTGCCAAACTCTTCAATATTGTATGGGCAACGTTCATCTTCTACTTTCAATCTTTTTTGAACGAGCTTATTGATCATCCGATTAGCTTGGTGTATGAGGAAGTAGTTCACTTCGTCTTTCGACAATTCAAAGTGTTCAAGCAATTCTTTAATGCACTTCGGACCAGCGTGCATGGCAAAGGAGAGGATGTCCTCACCCTCCATGTTCGATTGGGTGCGGTTACGTTTGATGCCATCTTTGCACTCGTAATACTCAAACGATTTCGGAGTGATGGGATTTCTATAACCTCCATCAGGAATAATTAGCGAACGATAGTTGCTGCCATCGGTGTGCATAGTAAAATACATAGGGTTGGCACCTTCAGAGAACTCCATGATAGTTGCCGTACCAGCATCGCCAGCCAAGAGGTTCACACGGTCGTAAGGCGACTTAGCTTTGGTGGATGTTTCACCAACCAATAGCAAGCCTTTCTTTATTTTGCCAGCACTGATAATAGATGACATCACAGAGAGTCCATAAATCCAACCTGGACAACTCATAGTGATATCAAAACTCATGCAGTTTTGACTCAAGCCCATACGGTTTTGCAATACACAAGCGGTGGCAGGAAAAATATAGTCAGGAGTTTGGGTGACCAAAATCAGACAGCCTATTTCTGATTTGTCTACATCCATCTCCGCTATCAGCTTCTCCGCAGCAGCCATGCACAAGTCTGACGAGCAGATGCCGTCTTCGGCAATATATCGGTAACGCACACCCGTGGTTTCAATATACTTTTCCAGTTCGTGTTTGTCCTCAATCAGATTTGAGTCCATATTGTCCACCCTCTTGGGCGGAACGCATGCCGCAATGCCAGTAATCTTTACGTTTTCTATTTTTAAAAATGCCATATTATTCCAATGCTTTATAGTTAATCTTTCCAGACTCGAAACGTGGTATCGACCCCATGACTTTCACTTCGAAGAACGAGGTCTTCAGGCCAGTCTTGTCAGAAATCAATTGACGCACCTCGTCTTTGAGTTCTTCGTCAGTAATGTATATTTTCATCTTGGTGTCATCGCCGGCACAGGCGCACTCAACACCGAAATGTTCGGAGATAATCTTCTCACTCTGATCCAAGCTCACACGCAACCCAAAGAGTTTCAGAAAACGCTTTTTGCGGCCAACAATGTAGTAATATCCATCGGCATCCTTCTTGGCCAGGTCACCCGTCTCATACTCACCACAAAACTCGTCACCTTTGGCCAAATCCTCAATGCATGTTGCATAGCCCATGGTAACATTCGGACCTTCGTAGAGTAATTCGCCCTCAACATCGGCCTCGGTTATCTCCTGCCCGTTCTCGTCAACCAAAATCATTTTACCTTCAGGAATGGCTTGACCTATACTACCGATGTGCGTAGTGGCATCTTTTGGCGGAAGATAGGCCAAGCGTGCAGAAGTTTCGGTTGTGCCAAACGTGGCGAAGAAGCGTTTCCCCTTCTCTGCCGCGTTGTCGGCAAAGGTCTTAAATAAGGTATCCGACAGTTTGCCACCGCCTTCGGCCATTGTGGTGAGGTGGGGCAAGTCCATCTTCCAGAAACGCATTTTGCTAAGGATTTCGTAGCTAAACGGTACCCCCGTGAAGTTGCTGCCCTTTTGTTCCTTGATAAAGCTCCAATACTTGGGATTCATCAGGCTGGCCTCTATCAACAGCACCGTTGCACCCGCATAGAGGTGGCTGTTGATGACGTTCAATCCCATGGTATATTGCATTGGCAGGTCAATAATGCCTCGCTCGGTTTCTGGCCATCCAAACACTGCTGCTACATTCTTAGCATTGGATTCGATGTTTCCGTATTTGTGGCGCACCAGCTTGGGACTGCCCGTAGTTCCCGATGTGGTCATCAGGAAAGACAGGTTGGGGTGCATTGAAGGAGCCTCATTGCCTGTTTTGCAAAGCATATAACCCATATAGTTGAACACTGGCTGGTATGAAGACTCCTCGCACTTGCTTTCAGGCATCCAGAAATAGGACGGGTGATAGGTGTCGCAGAGCGTGGTCAAAAGTTCCTTATCAATCTTGGCACTGAGCAACAGGCAAACATCCTTGCAGTCGTACAAGGCGAGAAAGCCCGCCAAAGCTCCCACCCGGTTCTCACAAAGGCAGAACACTAGCTCACGGGCAGGCAACACGACAGACATCTCTTCCCGCAGGGCCACCAAGTCACCGTAAGTCACTTGTCCACCTGTATCGTCGATGGCTGCCACCGACAATTCCGGTTTCCTTTCAATATCAAATAACATTTTCTAAATGTTTCGAGAAGGATTGATTAAAGCTCGATGCCGTGGTTCTTCAGGATGTTGACACCAGCCGCAAACGAAGTAAACTGCATCACCTCTTCCTGTTCCAACTCAATGCCGAACTCGTCTTCAATGATGGCGATGAGGCTCATCTGGCCGATGCTGTCCCATTTTTCAACGCTGTCCATAGTGGCGTTTTCAACCTCTACTACCGGAATTTCCAAGCCTTCAACGAAGGCATTCTTCAGTTTTTCAATGTTACTCATTTTCTTTGATATTTATTTGTTTAACTCTTTTTTGATTCTGTCAGCTATCTGGGGAGCGGTAAGACCATGCTGTTCCCAGCAATAGCGCATGTCGCCCAATTTGCAGAAATAGTCTTTCACGCCGATCCTCACCAAACGCGGGGTGTTGTCACGGTCGGCTAGATACTCTGCCACGGCACCGCCCAAACCACCAATGATGTTGTGTTCCTCAACGGTGACTATCATCTTCGATTTGGCAATAGCCGCGTTAAGGCACTCTTCATCCAATGGCTTGATGGTGTGCATATCCACCACCGTGCATTCAACGCCTTGTGCCATAAGCAATTCGGCAGCATCCAATGCCTCACGCACCATCATGCCAGTAGCCAAAACAGTTACAGCATCGCCCTCACGTAACGTGTTGGCTTTGCCAATCCGATAATCGAAATCCCTCTCATACACAATGGGGCAATTCAGCAGACCTGACAGTCGCACATACACGGGACCTTGCACATCGTGTGCAGCAATCACCATCTTGATGGCCTCCAAACTATCGGCAGCCGAAAGGATGGTCATATTAGGCAATACACGTGCCATGGCAATATCTTCGGTAGCCCAATGAGATACAGAAAGCGTTTCCATGGCAAAGCCTGCGGAATTGCCCACCACCTTCACATTAAACTGATGATAGGCCAGGTTATGGCGCACAAACTCGATGGCTTTTACCAGAACAAAAGCCGCATAAGTACAGGCATACACCGCTCGACCATCTTCCGACGAAAGACCTGCCGCAATACCTATCATGCTTTGTTCCGATATACCAGCGTTTACTACACGCTCAGGATAATTATTATAGAAACGGTCAAGGCTGGCAATGGCCACACTGTCGGCCACCACCACCCGCATATCGGGGTCACGCTTAGCCAGTTCCATCATACCGATGCCAGCCGCAGCACCCTTTTGGCCCATTCGGGCGTATGCTTTTATTAATGCTGGGTTGATTACCATAACTCAACTGTTTTTTATTTCTTCTACAGCCTGGCAATACTGTTCCTCATTCAAAACAGCCTGATGCCACGCTTTGTTGTTCTCAATAAACGAAACGCCCTTGCCCTTGGTGGTCTTAGCGATTATGGCGTAAGGCTTGCCTTTCGACTTATGCGACAAGGAATCCATCAATTGGTGGATGTCGTGACCGTCAACCGTGACCGACTCCCAGCCAAAAGCCTCCATTTTCTTCTGCATATCGAGCTGTGCCATCAATTCCTCGGTGTTTCCGTCAACTGACATACAATTGCGGTCGATGATGACCGTCAAGTTATCAAGCTTATAATGGGCTGCAGCAATGAAAGCCTCCCAAACAGGCCCCTCCTCACACTCAGCATCACCCAAAAGACAATACACATGGTATCTCTGTTCGGTCTGCATAGCAATCAAAGCTTTTCCCACCGCAAACGACATTTCCATACCCAAGCTCATCGAAGCATAATCCACCCCCAACTCCTTGCGCAGCTGGTGGCCCACCAACAGGCCGTTGTTCTGCTCATAGCTGTTGAGCACCGCCACGGGATAGAAGCCCATCTCAGCTCTTGCCGGATATTCTGCCAAACGAGCATGTTCCTTACCTGCAATGAAACGGTCGCGCTCGTTCCAAAGCAGGTTGTCAGTATCATAGTTCAGGATAGCACCATACAGCACCGCATAGATTTCAACGCATGAAAGGCTACCGCTCACATGAGCCCCTCGGTTGCCAGCGGCCAAAGCCATATCCATAGCATGTAGCCGCATCCGCTTGCATAAAGCTTTTATTTCTTCTTCTGATAGTATTCTTCTATTCATGATTTATATGTTAAATAATTAACAATTCACACTTACCTATTAATTTGTTACCGTCCTCCGTCCACTTTTATGATCTCGCCATTGATATAGGAAGCCCGTTCCGAAGCAAGGAACACGGCCACTTGGGCAATCTCCTCTTTCTTTCCCAATCTTCTCAATGATGACTCTGATGCCAGTTTTTCCAGCAACTCGTCTTTATATTGATGAATCATTTCAGTTTCAATAGGCCCAGGAGCGATTGCGTTTACACGAATACCCATCGGCCCCAATTCCTTAGCCAAGCATTTAGTCATCATCATCACAGCAGCCTTACTACTACCGTAAGCAATTTTGCCAGGTTGAGGCTCAATGCCAGCAATAGAGCCCATATTGATGATTACACCATGCTTTTGGCGCGACATCCGTTTAGAGACCTTTTGGATAATACGCAGCATGGCAAAATAATTGACCTTAAATAGCATTTCGACATCCTCCACCTTGCTCACATTCAAAAGACCTACGGTTGAAATGCCTGCATTATTAACCAACACATCAATAGGCTGACCATCATCAATAATAGACTGAATGCCAGCATTAATGGCTTCAGCATCTGTCATCTCGAAATAGACAGGCTTAATCCATACGCCATTCTTCTCTGACACTTCTTTTAGCCAAGTTTCAAATTCAGGCGTAGCCTTTCTAGCGCAAGCCCATATATTGGCACCCGAGGTAGCAAAGGATTCCACCATTGCTTTGCCTATGCCACGGTTGGAGCCAGTAATAATTACATTAACACTCATTAGCTTAACATTTTTTATTTCCCAATTAAAACAGGGCAATGGGTTTCAAGCCATCTACAAACCGGTTTATATATAATAAATGATAATAAAACAAAGCAAAAACTAACTATTACAAAAATAACAGAATCTTGAATGGAAAGAGTTACTGAGACAATATGAAATATTGATACCAAAACGTAATGACTACTAATAATGAAAACAGTCCATTTTGCATATTCTCTTATTTTAGCATTTTTTTCAAACAATTTGCAGAAAGCAAAGAAAGCCAATGAACCCGCAATTCCAGAGAGTATAAATAACCAGTAGTTACCTAAAACCATATCATGCATTGAAACCTTTGGATTAAAAAACAATCCACTCAAAATCCAAATAGGTATAGCACAAATGCCAATTATTGAAATATACTTATTATAATGGATTTTTCGCAGCAACATTCCACATACATAGAAAAATAAACCAAGGACACATTTATTAAATCCGAAAATGCTAAAAATATCCTTTTTCAAAGTATAGAGCACATAAGAAAGTACAAGACTAAACATGCCAACTATTATCAGCCAATAAGTCCTCGCATTTGACAAATCAAGTATTTTTACTAATATCAATATCTGGAATAAGCAAAAGAAAAACCACAGTGGCCGATTATAAGCACACACACCATGTAAATAAAAAACATTGTCAATGATGGAATATACTGTTACTGTACTCCAATCAACATTATATATAAAATAAATTGGTATTGTTAATACGTAAAAGAAGAATGCTGGGAGTAGTATTTTTTTAAATCTCTTTCTGATAAAATGACCAAATGTGCTTGTTTCAGATTTCATCACATAACCCGACAGTAAAAAAAACATTGGCACATGAAATGAATAGATAACTCTATTGGTTATACCACAAACAGCGGATTCACTGCCCAACAAAGTATGTCCCCAAAAAATAAGGAAAATACCAAGTGATTTAGCAAAATCAACCCACAGAATTCTTTCTTTCCCTAATGGTTGATAGGGTGTATTTATTTGATTAACATTCATTTAAATAGAAATAATAATTACATCATATTTTACAACAACGTTTTTCCACCATCAACTATCAAAGCATGGCCTGTAATATACGACGATGCATCAGAGAGCAGGAAAATGATACAGTTCGCAATCTCTTCTGGCTCGGCATAACGTTTTAAGGGATAGGTTTTCATATCCTTCTCAACATCTTCCTCAGAATACGAACTGTTCTTTATTAAACTAGTATTGACACGACTTGGATTGATGCTATTAGAACGGATATTACGTGAGGCAAACTCCAACGCCGCGTTACGCATAAAAGCATCCAAAGCATTTTTAGAAACGGCATACATTACACCTCCCATCGAAACCATCTTGACACCGCTGATACTTTCAACAAAAACAATGGAACCTCCTTTGTTGATTTTTCTCTTTTTGTATAGCTTTTGTGTCAAATAAATCGGAGAAAAAGCATTGATATCCATTATTTTACCAAAATCCTCCTCGTTCAAGAATTGGATAGGTAGTATCTTTGAAATGCCGGCACAGCACACCAATCCATCAATACTTGGACAAGTAGTTACCATCTCGTCAAGAGATTCCTGTTTGCATAGGTTAGTCACTAGTTGCTGATGGTTTTGATTGTCTTCTTGAACCAATAATTTGAAGGTTTCTGCGAGTGTGATTTCGTTTATGTCGGTGATAACAACGGAAGCCCCCATTTGGGCACAGGCAACGGCAGTGGCACGACCAATGCCACCACCAGCCCCTGTGATTAAAACTGTCTTGTTTGATAAACTAAACGGATTGTACATTACGCCTTGCTAATTACAATGTTATATACATCTTTAATTGTTTTAGCCGAACGCAATTCGTCGCCTTTAATGACCACACCATATTCATCGTCTATCATGGCGATAAGTGATAGGCCAATTAGCGAAGACCATTCATCTAGATCATGAAACAAGGTCTCTTCTGTGAAAATGCTTGCATCAGTTTCATCAAACTGATCTGCAAAATTCTGAATAAATTCTTTAATTTCCATTTTCTTAATATTTTAATGTTAGACAATTAGAATTCTGTTTTCTTAGCTGGAATGCCTAAATACAAGAAACCGTCTTTAGGTTTTGTCATCAAAACACTACCAGCTCCGATTTTAGTATTATCACCAATCTTCAATCCTTGAAGTACAATACAACCAACACCAAAGAAATTCAAATTTCCAATTTTAACCATACCTGAAATCCTAGCAGAAGGCATAAATGTATTAAACGAGCCAACAACTACATCGTGCCCTATCGATGTATTCCCGTTTAGCATATTAAAATCACCCAGCTCCACATCACACGAAACCTTACAGTCTCGTTGTATAATATTGCCTTTACCCAGTTTAAAAGTCGCCTCATCGGCAATAACAAAATTTGGATGAATGATATTGGGGAATGAAATATTGGGATTATCGATCTTTGACAAAATCAATTGCACCGTTTGAGGATTTCCAACTGTTATTACAAGTGCTATCTCTTTATTGTATGAGTTTAACACATCCATACCGCCAAGACATAAACCATGATGTGAAATCATCTGGTTTTTCAATTTTGGATCATCATCGAAAAAACCAACAAAATTCCATTGTGGCTCAATTTCGTTGATTTTGTTAATAATGCAAGCGACCTCTCTTCCAAATCCACCTGCACCAAAAATTGCAATATCTTTCATAGTTTAAATTAATTATTTCCAGTAAATGCCTCCATTGTTGCGGACGTAGCGGAGTTAATGTCTTTGCGCATCAACACGTTTTTGATGGTTATAAAAATCACCTTAATGTCAGTCCATAGCGTGCAATGATCCACATACCACACATCAAGTTTGAATTTATCCGTCCAACTGATGGCATTGCGCCCATGGCATTGTGCCCAGCCGCTAATGCCAGGCCTCACCTCGTGGCGGCGATGCTGTTCTTCGTTGTATAATGGAAGATATTTGACCAGTAACGGCCTTGGCCCAATCAACGACATGTCACCTTTGAAGACATTTATCAGCTGTGGTAATTCGTCGATGGAAGTGCTGCGTACAAATTTGCCAACTTTTGTCAACCTTTGTGCATCGGGTAAGAGATTCCCTTGGGCATCACGCTTGTCGGTCATCGTTTTGAACTTTACAACTTTGAAAATCTTCTCATCCTTACCTGGACGCTCTTGAGTGAAGAAGGCTCCTGCGCCTTTGTTGGCAAAGTGGAGGAATATCGTAATGAGGATAAGAAACCAGCCTATCAAGAGTAAAGCAATGCCAGAGACAAGAATGTCAAAGAAACGTTTAAAAAAGTGCTTGTACATGATTATAAAGTAAAGGCAAAAGTCTCTATTTTAATAGATTGTCTTTTTCTATGATTTGAGAATAGATTCTTTCCAAACTTCCCCTGTTGCTCTCTGTTAATTGAGCCCAATGCTCTTGACCCTTACGTAGCATGACTCTTGCATTCTCAGGATCAGCTACCATTTTTAGAATGGCTTCAGCTAACGCTTTTGGATTCTTTACAGGAACAAGATACCCCGTCACTCCATCAATGACGATATCCGGTAACCCCCCCGTATTAGTGGCAATAATTGGACAATTGTTACGGAATGCTTGCGCCGCACCTCCGAGATTCTCCTGATGAGAGGGCTGGACTGCGCAAAACAGTTCAGGATATATCTCAGGAACATTTGTGCGGGTGCCGCAAAATATGACATGATCTGTCTGCTTTTTAGCAAACTCATGAATCCGCTTCTCGTATTCCACATGACCACACCAGGCACCGCCAATGCACAAACCATAAATATTTGGATTCTCCTTCGCGGCTATAGCAATGGCTTCGATGAAATCTTCATGTCCCTTAATGCCACGTTTCTGTCCAAGATATTTCTTGGGCGGGTACATATACGAAATCATTCCTATCATAATCGCTGTATCAGGCAGGCCCAATTCCCTACGAAGTTTCTTTTGGTCTTCATAAACTGGAATTTCTCTTGGTATTCCTTGATAATATGATAAGAATACTCTATCTTTATCTATCCCAGATTCTATGTAAGCATCACAACTATATCGACAAGCACCAGCCCAATAATCCCTATCTTTTTGAGCCAATACAATCTCCAATTTTTTCAAAAAAGGATAATACAAATGTGACGGGCCTGGCAACTGAAACACGCGTGGAATCTTATACTGCCTAAGTCCTAATCGCATGATTAAAGTAGTGATGTAAAAATGACTATGGATGATGTCGGGCTTTACTTCATCTACGATTTTTCTAAGTAACCTAATGGAACGTCCCAGCCTTTTCAAACTATAGTCAATCGGGTGTATTATTATTCCATAATCCTTGTATTCTTCCATAAGAGCACCGCCAACAGGCATCGCGACATGCACTTCATAGCCTTCGGTTACAAGCATCCGCATTTGCCGCATTGCCCACCCAGCTGCATTTGATGTTTTTACTAATTGGAGAATTTTCATATACTTTTATTTATTATTTACATTTTCTCTCAAGTATTGATAAAATGCTTCACGTTTACCCACTAAAACATTTTCTGAATAATCCAGAGCCTTATTAAGATTTATTCTAGATTGAGTATTATAAAAAACCTCATCGGTTAGTATTTTTATTATCTTTTCAGATAATTCTTGTACGTTGTCTTTTTGGATTAGTACTTCTTCATTTAATAGTTCTGGTATTCCTCCTACACGAGTTCCAATACAAGGCAAGCCACAAGCCATAGCCTCAATGACCGCTCGAGGTAGACCTTCTGTTCGAGAGGCCAAAACAAACAAATCGGCTTTTTTTAGATATTCCATCACTTGATCTCGAGAGATTCTCCCAATAAACGAAACAAATTGATGAATCTGTAAAGTTTTGGACAATTCTTCAACCGCTTGTAAATATTTACCTCCGCCTGCCCAAATTAGATTTACATCTATTCCACAATTCCTAACACTTTTTATTGCCTTTAATAATATATCAGGAGCTTTGTACATCTGTTCCAATGATCCTATTGAAATGATAGTAAAACCATCGTTTTTATTCAGTTTATGAGGATAATCAGAGAATACTTCTAAAGGTAATGATACATTGGATGCAGAAATTTGAAATGCATTAGTTTTGCTCGGATATCTGTTTTGAAGTGTTTTGTTTGTAACATATAGGGATGCATCGCTCCCTTTGACTATCTTCTTTAACTCTAATGTGGAAAAAACTCTTAATAATGCTCTTCCAAATACTTTTATTCCACCAGGAGCAAATACATCCCAAGGGTCACCAACAACTTCACATGCATATTTATACCCTTTTCTATTTAATGCTCTAACAACTAAAGATCCTATTTTCCCAGGAACTCGACAAAGAAAAACACCCTTTTGTTCAACGATGGATTTTATCTTCTTTTTAATTAATCTTTGTTTTTGAAGATATTGAATGGGGCCAACATAATATGGTATTTCAGCAAATGTTACACGGGCTCCATTTGATATCAAATCTTCTCTAAAAGAAGCTTCGTCATCTCGATGTACCCTTGCTATTATGCATATATTATCAAATACTTTTAAATATCTTTCCCATAACTGATAAGAAAAACCTCCTTTTGAGTAAATTTTATCGTTTACTTTAACAAAACGTGCTTCGGTAGCAAAATACAAGGTTGACATATTATTTGATTTAAACATTCATCAATACTCTATAAAACTCTTCAAACCTACTTGAAGAATCATAATGTTGCAATGCCCAATCTTTACATGTTAAAACATCTAGATTTGATTTATGTAAATAGCAGTTTTCAAGAGCATTAAAGTTTTCCTCTTCATCATAAGGTGAAACCAACTCCTCCCTAAGATGATCGGGAACAGTTTCTTGAATTGAAAGAATATTAGATGCCACTATTGGTAATCCAGAAACCATTGCTTCAATTAATGCATTGGGCTGGCCTTCCGAAATAGATGGAAAATAATACAAATCCATTCCTTTAAGTAAATCCATAACATTTTTGCTATAATCAAGACTGATGATGTGGGAAGAACAATTGGAAGGTTTATTCTTTGGAACTCCTTTGCCAATGATTAAAAAGAAAAGATCCTCGTATTTATTACACAGTCTGTTTGCAATATTAAAAATCATAATATGATTTTTGGCTGGTGTGTATCTTCCCGTATGACCAATAACAAAAGCATTTTGAGGAATGTTGAGCATTTGCCTTATTTCGGTTTTGGATTTTGAGGACACCAATGAAGGGGTGACGCCATTATAAACAACTTTAAAGCGGGAATCAATGTTTTTACCATAGAAATTATCAAACGCAGCCTGAGAATTCGATAGAATATTTGTTGCATTCTTTTTTGTTAGTTTCTGAACAAATGTGAAATAGCACATTTTTAGTTTTGTCTTTTTAAACGGAATTGAAGAATTCCTATAAAAAGCTATCCTTTGTTTAATATCCCCCAACTTCGAGATGAATAGAGGAATTCCTGCAAAAGAACCCGTGAAATCACATACCGCATCATATTGATATTCTTTACACAAACGCCAAAACCGATAATAAGAACCTATTGGTCGGTTTTTAAAATCCATTGGCAAAATCTTTTCAACATTATTTAATTGTCTGAATTCCGGTTCTAAATCTCCGATTTCGCCTCCTTTACAAATGATATGGACGTTTAAACTATTCTTATAGCTTAAGAACCGCCATACATAGTTTTCCAAGCCTCCACCATTTAAAGTGGTTACCAAAAACAAGACTTTATTAGACATAAATATTACTTTGCTTTCTTACTTGAAAATAAAACAAACAACAATAAAGCCAAAAAAAGCCACACTACATCTTTTAACAAAAACAATACTGCACTTCTCGGAATATAAATTGACACAGAAATCACAATAAAAGATAATGCGACTTGAAATAATGATAATGAAGAAATCGGTACCATGAACAACGTTTCGCTGCGTTTAACCACTATGCCCCATAAAAAAAGAATAATAATAACTCCAAAAACGCCTAGGTCCATGTATGCATCCGCAATACAAGTAGTTCCCACACCGCTTGAATCAATATCACCATTGATAATCCATGTAAGAAATGCTGTGGATCGATTAAAACCAACAGAAGAATGAAGTACCGGAAAAACACGTGAATAAAAAGGTATAGATTCTATTATGTATGATAATTGAAATACCCCATAAGCGTAAGGGTATTTATCAGGAACCAGTTCAACTCCAACATGTAGTGTTCGGATCGAACTTGCCAATTCACTTGTTGCAGGAATTATGGATTGTTCGCTCTTTAAATCATTATATGCATTTGTTATTTGACCAGTTAAATTTTGCATACTTTTGGATGTTCTTACAACACCCCAAACAGAAATAAACAACGCTCCAGCAATCATTAAAATCACAAAATGAGAATACCGGATTTTTTTATTTGTTGCAACAGAAATTGCAACCAAATAACTAATTATTGTAAAAATAGCAGGTCCCCGATCCCCTGAAGAAAACGTCGCAATAATAAAAACCAATAAAATGAGATTAAATGACACTCCCATACTTTTTATAAACCCTAGAATACTACGATTTTTATTTTGTTGAAACAAACAGACACATACCAATATAGTAATATTTTTAAACAATGAAAAGATAAGCATAGCGTACGCCAATCTGTTTCCAACAGTACTCACTGACCCATAGGACATATGAAAATAATAACCCTGACCACAATATAATAACCAAAGCAGTGAAAGACCCGTAAGAAGTATTAATATCCGCGGTGAAATGTGTATTGATGACAAGGTGTATTTTGGCATCTTGAAAACCTTGTTCTTTGTAATACTATAAGCCAATAAAAAAGAATGTAGACCTATTATGCTCAATAGAGCAGACCGAACAATTGAAAACGTTGATGTTCTTAATAATTGATCCTTTGATATTCCTAGTATAAAATCTAAATATGACTGAAAATGAACAATAACAAAACCGATAAGAAACAAAACCACCGCTTGTAAAGCTCCAAGTTTTTTTGCCAAAGAGTAGTTGTTTCTTATAAACAGTATTATAGTAAAACACACTATGGAAACGACAATCGTTAGATAAGACTTTAAATTGATGTCTTTAGCAAAGCCGTCAAAGAAACAATAGAATATTGTTTCTATAGCCAACATTAAGAATATAAAAACCGGAAATACTGACTTAATCTTTAGCATTACGACTGGAAATTTTAGAAATCACAAATCCCTTTAAGTCTCTCACATCAGGATTTTTAAATAATATTGCTAAAATGAAATAGAAAAAATAAAACAATGTCACTAATAGCATATTCCAATAAGAATGACCAACTAAAGCAACCAAGACGTACGATGGAATAACAACTGCTATTGTAAACAATAAAGGTGTTAATATGTCAAATAAAGATAATTTGAATTTGTATGATGTATGCTTATGTACAATTATCATTGATAAAATAGCATTTATTATACTTGACAACAAAATACTATAGATTAAAAATTTTATTCCAAACAATATGGAAACACCAATTATTGACAATTTAATAATTGATTTGATTGTTTCTAGTCTTGAAATCAACCTTGTTTTACCACATGCTTTTTGAAAAGTACGAAGCATAAATGATATAATATCAAAAATCCCTGAAACAAGAATTATTTTTAAGAAAAAACTGGCCTCTAGCCATTGTTCACCTAATATGATTTGTATAATTTCATATGAAATAACGGAAAACAAAGCCAACATAGGGAAAGATACATGATAAATCTTTCTATATAAAAGCCTAGCTTTGTTTAATAATTCTTCGTCGCTTTTGGACTGAGCTAAATAGGGAAACGCGACAGACCCAACTGAAAGATTAATCGTGTTGGTAGGAACACTTCCAATTTTTACAGATTGCGTGTAATATCCATTTTGAGCCAAAGTTCCAATTTTAGGAATAATGTTTGAATAAATATTTGAACAAACCGAATGAATTACATTAGAAAGCAATAGCCAACCGCCAAAAGAAAACTGTTCAATAAAAGAGGCTTTTGAAAAACGATAGCTTTTATTAATACCACATACTATATATAAACATATGGCTCTAACGATTTGAAAAACTAAGGCTTGTGCAATTAAGGCCCAAATTCCCCATCCATTATAAGCACCATATATAGCAACACTTAATGACACAATATTGGCACCAATAGAAATCAAAGCAATTGTTTTGAAATCCATTTTTTTCTTTAACTTGCAGTCTTGTGTGATACAGAGTGCTATAACAACTATAATTAACCCATAAACCTTAATGTATACTCCAAGTTCTTTGATATTATAAAAAGATGACAATGGAGATGCAAACAAACATAACAAAGCATATAATAGAAGACTTACCAATAAATTATATAAAAATAATGTTGAAAAATCAACATCTGTAGGATTCTTTTTGTAAATTAATGCACCACCCATTCCAGAATCAACAAGCATATCAGCAATATTAGTAAAAAACGCAATTATGCCTATAATTCCATAATCAGTAGGTGTCAAGATTTTACTTAGAATGAATACTCCTACAAATTGAAACAAAATGTTGGAAAGAGTCGAAACTAAAGACCAGGAAAGATTTTTAAACATTTTTACTAATCTGTGATTCGAAATTTGTGTTACTTTTTAATAAATCTATCTTCAGGTAAAGATAACAAGTATTGTTTCTTCTCTTCTTTTGACATCCCTTTTGAACCAACGTTAAACTTGAAATTACGTTCTTTATAATCTTCAACCGTACAAATATACTTAGCTGGATTCCCTCCAACAACCGTATAAGGTTTAACAGATTTTGTAACCACAGAACCTGCAGCAACAATAGACCCCTCACCGATTGTTACACCTGGCATAATTTGGGAAAACGCACCAATATATGACCAAGATTCTATAACAACCTTTCCAAACAAATCAAAATCTGGTGTTTCCTTTCTCAAAGAATGTCCCCCTCCATGCGTATGAATAGAAACGCCTCTTGTAATCTGAACGTTATCCCCAATAAAAATCAGGTATGGTTCAGAAGACCATCCACGCGTATCTATCAAACAGTTTTTTCCAATAGAAACACCTATATGCCTTGCATATGTGATAGGTCTTGCTATGTAAAGCCAATAAAAACTCTTTATGCGCTTAAATAACATGATTGTAAATATTTAGTTTGAACAAGGCAAACAAAAAAAACAATTCCTTTGGAAAACCTATTACCATAACTACAGAATTACAACCTCCCGTCCACAACCTTCCTATCCAAAGTACACTTCACATCAAACACTACATGCTTTTCTTTCAGCAAGCCGAGGATATCAAGGCCTTCAAACTTCTTGTGCGCCACGGCTGCAATGCAAGCGTCAAACTTCTGCTTCGGCAGCTCGTTCACCACTTTGATGCCGTACTCATGTTCCACAATGGCAGGATTGGCCCAAGGGTCATAGACTGTGATGTTGAGGTTATATTCTTTCAAAGCTTTGTAGATGTCGATAACCTTGGTGTTGCGCACATCGGGGCAGTTCTCCTTGAAGGTGAAGCCGAGGATGAGTATGTCACTG
>JAEEGL015034035.1_pt1 | contig 17282 bp, 15 predicted proteins | sample 9134231 | NCBI WGS metagenome assembly JAEEGL01 (sample SAMN16246548, study PRJNA631951) | gut metagenome | biome: gut microbiome; feature: rumen; material: fiber-attached | host: Bos | place: Iran: Karaj | collected 2018-10
CAACACCTTTATTTTCTGGTACTGTTGTTTCAACGATTAAGTATGCACCCCAAGCAAGTTGTGGTATCTTAATCTGACCTTTTGTATTAGTAAATAGTTCAGAAAGAACATATTCACGTGAAGTTTGAACGTCTGTTCTATTTCCGAAGAATTCGATATTTCTTTCTGCGATTGCTATATCTCTATCACATTTAGTAATCTTTTGTTCGCATTCATAAGTTGATTGATTGCGTGACTTGATTTCTTCAAGTTCTTTTTCAAGTTGTGCTTTTTCTTCAACAAGGGATGCTTTAGTATCGTTATATTTTGCAAGAACAGCAGCTTTTGTCATGTATCCTGCACCGATACCACTAGGACCCCACCATTTACTTTCTGTTTGACCAACGCCTACATGGTTTCCTGCTACGAACTGATAAGCATCGTTAAAGAGTGCTATAAGCTCTTCATTATCTTCATATACGCGGGCAATAGCCTGTGATTCATTAGCAAACTGTCCCCATTTTGGAACTGTGTTTGAATAAGTCTCATTCATATAAGCAGAAAGAATTTGATCCATCTGATAATAACCATATTTAGGAACAAATACGAATCTGTTTGTATGTCTAAGTTCACCTTCAAGACCATATCCAATTGGGTCTGCAAGTTTGTATCCTACAAACTGTTGCTGGTCATCATAAAGTTTTTCAAGTGTTCCATTTTCTACTAACTGATTACCCTGCTGAACTGACCATACAGGTGTAATTTCACCAGTTCTAATCTTAGAAAGTTCAGAAATAAGGAATACAGTAAATCCTGCACCTGATTCTTTATCAAGATTATTAGTTGTTGAACCAACTGTTTCATCTGATGTTACTTTCTTTAATAAAACTTTACCTTTAATTACTGTATCTTTTGACACTTCTGTTGTATCTTTAATTACATAATTTGTTTCGTCAACGTATGTAAGCTGGTATGGATGTTTAACAATTTCATAAGTTCCATTATCAGCTTTTTCTGTTTCTGCAAGATATCCAGGTGCAAATGACAGATAGTTGTAATCATGTACTTCATTATCGTTTTCATCAGTTCCCCAAATTTCTTCAATTGAACGAACTTCTTCAACAATATAGTAGTTACCAAGATATAAGCCATCAAATTCAAGTTCACCGTTTCTTATTACAGCAGATGCAACCTTTGTACCAGGTGTAAGTACTGCGTCTTGTGTTGTCCAAGTATCACAGAAACCATCACCATCTGTATCAACAAATACCTGCTGTTCACGAAGAACTGCAATACCGTCTTTGTTGTAATACTGTGCACTATCAGTAGCGCCTGCGGTATTAGTTTTATTACCATCTGGGTGTGTAATACCACCATTTGCTATTTGAACAGCGTTATAGTCTTCTGTTGAATCATCAACATAAAGTGAATAAATAGCACCGTCAAGGTCAGCATCACCATGGTGTGTACCATCACGATAATTGTCATCAAGGCTACCATCTACATAACGCCCTGCGTCAATATCGAATTTAGTTAAGCGGATAAATCCTTTAACACGTTCATCGATAAACGAATATTCACGTGATGTTTGTGGTTTAGACACAACAACGAAGTCTGTGTTGTTGTAGCCGTGACGTTTATTAAGCATATTTGCTGTTTCAAGATTATCTTTATCGTCTTCAACAGATGAAGGTGCACCACCAGGAACAAATGTACTATAATTAAGTTTTGTATAAGCATATTTTCCAGTATAGAAAAGCTTATCAACGCCTTCTGTTGTTCCTTCTGTTGAATCTACATAAAAGTGTGTATCGCTATCATATCCTTTATAGGAATCATAGTAATCGCCTTCATAAATTGCCTTTTTCGAAATACCTGTATCAGTTAACATAAAGGTATCATACTGGTCAGAATCTACACAAAGGTGAATAATATGTTCTGTTTTGTCTTCTGCAATATCATTATCTATTGCAATAGGTGTTGGATATGTCTTATCTGTTCTACCAGAAAGGTTAAATCTTTCTGATTCTGTTGCAACACGTGTGTAATCACGACCTAAATAGTTTCCTATATATCCAGTTTTACCATCACTATATTGTGGTGCTGTTGTTTCTACAATTCTGAAATAACCACCGTTTGATTGTGTATAGTAAACTGTTCCATAAGGGAGCGCATTAGTATAACCACTACCAATATATTTAATAGTGTACATACCGATTGATTCATTGCCCCAACCCATTTGGCTAGCAATATCTTCTGTAACACGAACAACCGTATAATTTGACTGTGTCCAAGCACCGCCACCCCTATTTGTTGATTCGTAAATATCAAATTTTGTATCATAAACAATTTGATTATTTGTTTCAAGGTCTGTTTTGTTAATAAAGAATTGTGCACGATATGGTTGGTTTGTCATATGAACACTACCAGTTCCACCATTTCCTACATTATCTGTAGTTAAAATAGAAGGTGTAGTTAAATCTGCATCTTTTACATTGGCATAAATATTGCGATTATCTATTGATGTAATATTTTTTCTAAAACCTTCTTTTGGAAGTGAAAGTGAACCAAGTGAACGTCCATTTTGGTCAGCTTTTGATACAGGTCTAGTATAACTATCCTGTTCATCCCATTCATATTTATATTTAACTTGTTCGAAACGTGATTTCATATCTGCAACATATGCAGCAGCCGCGCCTTCGTCTGGATAAACGCCTTCTGAAATCATACTGTCGTATGCATCTTTATAAACCTTATAAAGTTCTATAAATGCTTCCGATGCATTTCCAGTTGCAATCCATGCTTCAATACCAGCTGTATCAAGTTTAACCCATGCAGCAGACCAGCTTGCACTATGTTCAAATGTAGCGCTAGCCTCGCCATCGCTATTAGTAGTTCTTTCTACTGATTTGCCAGTACTTACATTAGGCGAATCAGCTGGATTTTCACCAAATTTTTCAGTTACAATATATTTAATTCCACTTAAATTCTCGTTTGTGATAACAGAAGTTTTCTTTATACTAGTATTATATGTTGTTGTATCTGAGTCTTCAACTGTTCCAGAAATAAATTCGATGTAAGGTTCACTTCCTGTATGGTCTGGAATAGGTTCCATTGACCATGGTACTAAAAGTGGCTGTGCATCTGCACCGTCTTTTCTAACATAAATATAAACATCGCCAGTTTCGCTCATATTCATATATTTATTAAATATATCCAATGCCATAAGCTGGAGAGTACCTGACCATAATTGTTTAATTATAGATTCGCCGTAGCTCATAGGAATACCATTAACGGTGATATTACCAGGAACATTTTGTCCATTCATTTTAGCCCAAACAGCAAGCTGTGCTGGAATATAAACAGCTGCATCATCAGGTGAATGACCTGGGTCTTTGCCCATGGCATCCATAAGAATACCATATACATTTGAACTAATTTTACCTACTTGAATATAATCAGCAGCGTCATATGCTTTATTTTTTGCAATGCAAAAAGCAAGTTTATTATTAAGACGCTTTACGTATGTATTAAAACCATTTCCGTAAAAAGCTCCTCTTGTTGCTTTTAATACCTTTGCTGGTTCAGACGTTGAACCACCTGTACTAGTTCCTGTACCTGTAGTTTTGCCAGGATCATACCAACCTTCGCCAGACATCCCGCCTGCTGCAGGTGCTGCAGCGTAAGCTTTTAAGGTAAAATTATCAATAAAATTGTTAATAATATCTTTTATACTTGCACTACTATTTTCATCAGTTACAATTGTTTCATAAGTTGTAGTTGACGTAGGCTCTTCTGGTATGACGAAGTCAATACTTTGTTTTAAAGTTTCACGTTTTTTTTCACCCGCTACTTCTTTTGTAACTTTATCAAGAAGTTCCAACAAATCGTTTCTAGTACCTGCTTGATATTCTGAGTAATATGGGCTTTCTGTTTCATAGCCAAGATATGCCGAAACATAATCAACAACGTTATTTAAAGAAATATCATATTGCGCAAGTGCTTCTAAATTTTCTTTTGAAATATTTGCTATTAGTGAATATTCAAAACCAGAAGTTTCAAAAGTTATTTTACCTGTTTCAAAAAGCTTTAATGCTTCTGAAACACTGAGATTTCCAATATAAGCATTTAAAACAGTTCCATTCACTAAATCGCGCATTGCAATGGCATATTCTTTAGCATTTGGTTTAAGATTGTTATAGAATTCATCATCATAATCCAATACAAGTTCTACAAAATTAGGCGCGTATTTTTGTAGCCATGCAGCAAGTTGCGAAGAATTTTCTAAATTTAAATCAATTTCTTCACAATCACATTCTGTTTCATTTTTTCCACATCCTGTACAAGTTCTATTTGATGTTAATGGACGCAAACAGTGACTACAATATTCGTCTATTATAGTTTCATCTGAAACATAAACTTTTGCAGTTGGCATTTGTAAATTTGCATCTATTTCTGCATTATCATCAATTACTGCCTCGAATGTATATTCAGGAAGTTCGCCATCTTCGTGGGCTAAAAGCACCCAGTCTTTTACAGGAATTTCAACATCCTTATTATACATATTTGACCATTCATCATAAGTGTATCCTTGTGTTAATAATACCTCACTAAGTGAATTTGTTTCATCAAAAAATGAAATAACGCCAATTACTGTTTTTGGCAAGCTATTTTTTGCTTCATTAAAATTAGAAACAGTTATATTATCAACATTTCGGAAGAATGAAATCTTTTGTGTTAAAACGGTATCAACAGTATCATTTTCATCTTCTGTTGATTCTTCTGTATTTTCAGTAGTAGATTTTTCAACAGTATTTTCTTCTGTTAAGTTAGTTTCATTTTCTAATTGTATAACTTCATCAGTTGGTTCATTTTCAGTTATTTCACTAGAAGTAGAAGTTTCAATACTGGCTTCATCAGAAGAAATATCGTTGTCTTCTACAGAACTAGAAGCAGATGTTGAAGCATCGTCTACATTATCAGCATATGCATTATAAGTTCCTACAGAAGTAAAGATTAAACTGAGTGCCAATGCGCCAGCGGCAACTCGTTTCATCATCCTTTTAGATAGTCCTTTCATTAAATTTCCTCCTTTATTTATTTTATATTTTTATAATATACACATCTAATATGACAGATGATTTTAAAATAAAAAACAAAATTTTATTTTTTGAAAAATAAATATTAACATAGTATAATTATGCATAAATAGCATAAAAAAAGAAACAGAACGAAAAAAATTAGTTCTGTTTCTTAAATAAAATTTAAAATAATTATTTTATTCGACAATGTTCCATGTTACATCAACTTTAATCCATTTACCATCAATTAAGACAATATTCCAACTATGGTTGTTTGCCCATTGAAATTGCTGCTCTATTCCAAGTAAATTCATTGCTTTTTTATACATTTCTGTATAGCCCATACAATTTGCACTGCGTTTAGACCAAAAATCGCTATCATAAGCACTTCCGTAGTCATATGAAGCATATGAACGCAGCCAATCTTTTACTGCAATTGCTTTTTGCATATCTGTCATATTTTCATTACAAATTGTCGGGAGAATACACATAAGTTCTGTATAGGAATAATAATTACTATAATTTGGGTCTAAATCAGTATATTTATAATGTGCACTTCTTCCTTCGTAAAATCCAGTTGTCTTGAAATGATTCCAAAGCGCGTTATGTGACGTGCCAACTTTTGCTGCAACGTCTGGGTAATCAGTAGCATATCTTACTTCATCAAATCCGCCGCCTTCAACAAATTTTGTTTCTTCTTTGCTACTATTTGCGTCTTTTGGTCCAGCGTAGTATTCGAAAATGCCAAATTTGCTGTTATAAAGAATCGCATTACGGTTCGTGTTTGTCTGTGTTGCCTGTGCAGGTGCTGCTTGCGCCGTGCTATCTGCGGTTGCTTTCCTACCTTCTGCTTTTCCAAACTGAACATAATGATTGTAAAGCACATTTTCGTCAGTTCCAAGCGCATTTGCTACATCTGGATAAGTTTGTGCATAAAACTGTGCATCAAACATTGTTCCATCTGGCATTTGTTTTGGTGCAGCAAAGACATTTATTGAATTTGTCAGTATCATGCCAGCACTTAAAATAATTGTTAAAATTTTTTTATTTTTCATAAACAAAAATCCTTTCTTTTAAAAAATATATTTATATATATTATTATATAACAAAAAAATAACTTTTTCAAATTTAAAGTTATTTAGCAAAAATATATTATATAATATGATATTAATTCTAGAAATGCGGGCTATTTTCTTTGAAATACAAAATCTATTTTTATTATCTCATTTAATTAAAGTTTATCATATTAAATTATTTTTTTCAACAAAAAATGATTTTGTTTAAATTTTACCATTTTTTATATACTGTTAAAAAACATAATATTCATGTAAATATTATAATAGAGAGGGAAGATTAAATGAATACAATTGACAACTTTTTAAATGATGTTGCCACATCTTATGGCAATAAAACTGCGTTTAAATTTAAAAAAGACGAAACACTAGTTGAAAAGTCTTATTTGGATTTAAATTCTGATACCAACTGTTTTGGTTCTTATTTTAAACACTTTTATGGTAAAGATAATCATGTAGGGATAATATCACCAACAAGTTACAGATGGTTTGTTGTTTATTTTGGACTTGTAAGATATGGTAATGTTGCAGTAACACTTGATTATACTTTAAATATAAATGATATATGCGAAGAAATAGATTTTGCAGATATTAATTATCTTTTTATATCAGAAAAATTTTCTATTTTTAAGGATAAATATTTTGAAAAATGTCCAAAATTAAAAGAAGTTTTTATTATTGAAGAAGATTTAGAAGATTTTTTAATTCGTTCTTATGAAAATAAGGAAGAAATTCATGAAGAAAAATTAGCACAAATAATTTTTACTTCTGGAACTACTGGAAAAAATAAAGCAGTTATGCTTTCACAAAGAGGTCTTACAAATGTGCATAACATTCCAGAATCAAGAATAAATGGTAGTATTTCAGTTTTATCGTTATTACCAGTGCACCATATTTCAGAACTTAATTTTGGAATAATGTTTATGCTTTCTAATGGTGTTACTATTTGTATTAACGATTCAATTGAAAATTTTTTAGCAAATATGAAATTTTATAAAGTAAATTTTGCAAATGTTGTACCACTTATTTTAAATAAATTAGCAAATCTTGCAGCAGTTATTATAAAAAAATCAAATATTGATGTCGTTGAACTTGAAAAAATGACTTTTGCACAAAGAAGGAAGATTTTTAAAAATGCTAATGAAGAATTTTTTGGCGGAAATCTTACGGAACTAGGTCTCGGCGGTAGTGCTGGTGACGTAGAAAAAATTAAGCTTTTAAATTTAATCGGAATTAGGGTAGTACAAGGATATGGAATGTCAGAGACTAATGGTGTAATTTTTTCTTGTATTACTGTAAACGATATAGTAGGAAGTTGCGGGCAAAAAGCTATTAAAGATTTAGAATTTAGAGTAGAAAATGATGAATTATTAGTTAAAAGTACCAATGTAATGATTGGATATTACAAAAATGAGGAAGAAAATAAAAAAGTATTTACAAATGACGGATTCTTTAAAACTGGTGATTTAGTTAAGTTTGATGAAAATAAAAATATTTATATTATAGGAAGAAGCAAAAATCTCATTATTTTAGATAATGGAGAAAACGTAAGTCCTGAAGAAATAGAACAGAAAATATCAAAAATTCCAGGATGTATGAAAAATGTCGTTTATGGGTATAAAAATAAAATTTGTGTTGCTATTTCGGGAAAAAATTTAGATAAGGAAAAAATAGAAACTGAAATTGAAAAAATAAATGACGATTTTCCAGCATATAAGAAAATTTTAAAGATAGATATTACAGATGAAGAATTTCCTGTTTCAGCAAAAGGCAGTATTTTAAGAAATGAAGTAATTAAATCTTTTGCAAAAGAGCAGGAAAAAGCACAAATTAAATTACCAATCAATGAAGTAGAAATGAAATTTTTTAATAAATTAACAGAAATACTTGGAAAAGATAATTTTGGTATTTGCGATAATTTATTCGATATTGGTCTTGATAGCCTTGGCGTTATTGAATTTGCTTCTGAATTTGAACTTAATATACAAGATATTTACAATAAAAAAACAATAGAAGAAATTGCCAAAAATCTAAAAAAAGAAGAAAAATTAGAAAATGATAACAATGTAAATAAACTTATACAAATAAACAAAAATATTGAGTTTAAAAATATAAAAGATTATTATTTTCTTACTGGCGCTTCTGGATTTCTTGGAATTTATATTTTAAACGAACTTGTAAAACAAGGGAAAAAAGTATATTGCCTTGTCAGAAATAAAAATAAACTTATAGAAAGTTATAAAGTATATTTTAATGAAGAGCTTCCGAAAAATGTTGAAATATTTACGGGCGATATAAGATATGAAAATTTTGCACTTAATAATAATGACTACTTATATCTTAAGAAAAATGTTAAGAATGTGATTCATGCGGCAGCAATTGTAAAACATGTCGGCGACGAACAAACATTTATAAGTGTAAATGTAGAAGGTACAAAAAATGCCATCAATTTTACAAAAGAGTGTAATGCAACTTTTCATTATGTTTCAAGCTATAGCGTATCTGGTTTTGGTCTCACTAGACAAAACATTAATGGAATCAAGTTTGATGAAGACATATTAAACATTAAACAAAATTACAAACAAAATATTTATGTATACACAAAATATCTTGCAGAAAAGGAAGTGTTAGAAGCAAGAAAAGATGGACTTAAAACAAATATTTATAGAGTAGGAAGTCTTACTTGGGATAAAAACGGCAAGTTCCAGCTTAATGAACAAGAAAATGGACTATATAATAGACTCCTTGGTCTTAAAAAATGCAAAAAATATTGTAATGATAATAAAAATTTATTTATCGATTTGACACCAGTTGATGAATGTGCAAAGGCATTCGTGAATCTTATGCAGAAAAATACAATAAATAATATTTATCATTTGTTTAATCCAAATGTTATAAAAATTGAAGATTTTGCAAAAATTTATAATATAAAAGTTCAAGGAATTAATAAAAAAGACTTTGAAGAAATTTCTAAAAGCACAAATGATAAAAATATAAAATTTTATGCAGATTACGAAAGAATTTTTTATCCCCTTAATAACAATATTATTGATTGCCAAAATACTATTAACATTCTTTCTGAAACAGGTTTTAAATGGTCAGAAATAGATGAAAAATACTTAAAGCTAAAAATTGGTTAATTTCTAAAAAAAATGTGTTGAATTTTTATTCAACACATTTATTTTTTACATTGCAGGATTTTCTTTTAGATATTCTAAAAAGGCATCTAAAATTTCGCCGTCAAATTGTGTATTTCTTCCACTTTCTAAAATATTAAGTGCAAGTGTTCTATCGTATTTTTCCTTATATACACGTTTACTTGTAAGTGCATCATACACATCGGCAACTGCCATAACACGTGCTGAAAATGGAATTTCATCATCTTTTAAGCCATTAGGATATCCCTTTCCATCAATTCTTTCGTGATGGCAAAGTGCTATTTCCCTGGCAATTTTTAAATAATCCTTATTTTCAATAGAATTTTTACACATATCGATAAGTTTCGCGCCTTCAACTGTATGTGACTTAATTATTTCATATTCGTCGTCGTTAAGTTTCCCTGGTTTATTTAAAATTGTATCGGGAATTTTAATTTTGCCTATATCATGTAGTGTCGCAGCAGATACAATGTAGTCAATATATTCATTTTTTAATTTTTCTTTATATCCAGTCTTTGTCTTTAATACATCAAGTATTCCTCTAACATACATACTGGTTCTTTCGGTATGTTGTCCAGTGTTTTCATCACGAGCTTCTACAATATTTGCTATTACTTTAACAATTTCTTGTTGTGTTTCAAGTTTTTTATCTAATTCCTTTTGATATAATGCATATTCTTCTTTAATCTTTCTTTGTGATTTTTCGTACGTATGGAGTGTTGTTACTGAAACAATAAAAAAAGTTATATATATTATAAATATTTTACAAGCCAGAATTGCTGATGTATTATTTATTGCATATACTGGCTGATATTTATAAGTAAAAAGAAGTGTTGTGGCGCCAAAGCATATCGCAGAACACGCTCCTTTAATAGCAACGAAAATTTTAAATGTTCTTTTGGCACTATATCCTATAAGTGGTGATATCATTCCCCAAAAAATATACTGAAATCCTGGTTCCAAACCGACAAAATATACCGATGCTATTTGATGTGAAAATAGTTCAATGCAACACAAAAAATCTAGAAGTAATGGGTCGATATTTATAAAAATGGGTATTATGCTTAATAATATAAAGTATATAACACTCCCAATATTGAAAATAAACATCTCTTTGACGCCTACAGCTTTAAAAAAGAATAAAAAACAAAAATGCGCAAACGCTAGTGATAAAATCATTACAACTAATTCTTTAAAATTTTTTTTCTTATTCGCTTGTAAAATTTTTTCTTTCATATAAAAACCCTTTTTTGTAAAAAATACTCTTTCTAATATTAAATATCTCTGTTTTAGAAAAAAATGAAAAAAAATTAAACAAAAAATTAAAAAAATATAAAATTTTTTAATTTAATTCAATGTTTTTCCTGTATTTTTCTATACTTATCTATTCATACTAAAAATAAAAGTTAATATAAGGGGAAAGATTACAAATGATTTATGATTTAAGTACAGCAGAAACCATTGCAAATGCCATTAAAGATTTATTTGATAAGTATGGAAGAAGAACTTCACATCTTTATCTTTTTAAAATGATTTGTTTGGAATTTAAACTTGACATGCAAAAGAATTCTGTTCCAGAAGAAGAAATGAAAGAAAGAATTACTTATTACGTGCAAAGATTTGCAAACGATGAAGTTTTAAAAGTTACTTTTGAAATGATGGATAGACTTAAAAAGAATGAGAACGATGTAGTTGCAATATCTTTTTGCGAATTTATGAAGGCAGCACAGACAGATAAGAAAATTGAAGATATTTCTAGATATAATACAAAAAAAGATTAATGCAGATGCATTAATCTTTTTTTTATACATACAGAATGAATCATTTTAAGAAAAGTATTCGTTTTCTAAAATTTCCATATAAATCATATCAAAGTATTCACCACGACGAAATATAGTTTCATGACATACACCGCAGTCTTTAAGTCCAGCCTTTAAATAGCACTTATGTGCGCGTTCATTACCACCATCTAATGTAAGACCTACCCTATGAACCCTAAGTTCTTCAAAAGCAAATTTGATAAGAAGTTTGATAACTTCTGTACCATATCCTTTATTCCAAGAATCTTTATCGCCTATGAGAATTCCAAGCGAGCAACTAACGCCACCGCGTTCTGGTTTTATACTACAAGTACCTATTAATTTATAGCTTTCTTTTTCTATAATACTAAAATGATGTCTTGAAGTATCTTTTGCAGTATTATCCATAAGTTCTTTTTCACGCGCAAAACTTGTGACCTTTGCATTATATCCAACAAATTCTGTTACTTCATCATCATTTATCCATCTTGTATAGAGCTTTATAGCATCTTCATCATTTCTAAATGAAGATAAAAAAATTTTTTCTCCGTTAATTCTACAAAAATTTAAATTTTCCATATGTTTTTTCCTTTTATACTACTACACCAAGTAATTCTTTTGCTTTTATTTTATAGGCATCTATTGCGAAGTAATTGATACTGCCATCGTGTGTTAAAAAATTTTCAAGCGGGAACGAAATAAGGTCTGCTACGTTATTTATTTTTTCGCAATTAAGAAGCGTCATATCATTTCTAAATTTCTTTAATGCATTATATGCTTTTCGTGGCGAATCATAAATATTTTCAAAGTTTCTTTCACAAATTTTTTCGTATTCTTCAATTATTGTTCCAGAAGCATTTACTATTGCACTTGTTTCTATAATTGAAGATTTAGAAAGATGTCTTATAACTTTCCCTTTAATAACAGTTTCGTAATAAGCATCAAAAAAATAAACTGTCTGATTTTTATTAAATTTTCCCATAGTGTCCTCCCAAAGACAATTTTTATCGCCAAGCGACATTAACAATATGAATGTTTTAAAATTTTATAAAGAAAAAAGATGGCATTTGCCATCTTTAAATAGTTAAGCGTTTGTTTTTCCAAGTTGTATACCCGAACAACTTGAAAGTCTAAATTTTGAACGTCTTTTTTCTTCTGCTTTTATCTGACTTTGAGTAGCGAAATTGTTTATATTGTCATTAAGCATGTTTTTAAACATATTTAAATCATTTTCTGCAATATCAAGTGTTCCATATTCGGTATCAAAAATCATATAAACACCCCCTTAAATTAGAATAGACGTTACTAAATATAATATGATTAAAATATAAAAAATGTATAAAAAAAACAGGCATTTGCCTGTTCTTGTTAATCGTTTTTGAAATCAGCCTGTAGTTGCAGGTGTGAAAAGGTTGTTGATGTTGCTTTCAGCGTTGTTAATAAGGTTTGTTACAAGTGTTGTGATTGCACCTCTGAATACAATAAGAAGTGCTACTGCAATAACTGCAAGACCTACTTCAACAATAATTTCCTTACCACCTTCATCTTTTACCATCATTTCTTTCTTAAACATTTTGTTTCCTCCTGTTTTTTATTAGTATTTTTTTAATAAAGTTTTTAAAAGCTTTTTACTTTCATTGTTAAGCCTACATTTATATTATTATATTTAAGCATAATAAAGGCGGGAAAAAACAAAACAAGTATTATCGCCTTTTATATTAAAGACAACAGATTAAAAAATGAAAATTTTTTCTTTTAAATGCCTTTACTATTTACTTTTTAAAAATATGTGTTATAATAAAGTTGGATACAAAATATATAGAAATTTTACTTAAAAGTATTTGGAGGTAATTTAAATGAATATTTCTACCGAAAGTATGAAAAAACTTAAAGATTTAAAAAATAAATTATATAAGGAAATTAAAGAAGAAATTGATGGAAAAATAGATCAGGATGGCATAATTTTAGTATTTCTTGATAAGATTGAAAAAAACTATGATTACTTTTTCAAAACAGATGATAGAATATTAATTGAAAAAAGTGGTGACGAAATTACCATTAGAGATAATTTTGATAGTAAGGGTGAGTTTATCGAAGCTGATAAACTTTATAACCTCATTATTTGTAAGGCGAAAGTAAAAGAAACAATAATAGATGCTATAACTAAATATAATAAGAATAATGACAAGATTAAACTGCTTATAGATTAAAAAAAAAGGACGCCCACCGACGGCGTCCCTTAGCAATATGAAGAGAAGGTGTTAGCCTTCTCTTATTTTTTGGTGAAGACAACGATTACTCGTCGTCTTCGTTTGTATCTGTTTCGCCATCTTCATAAGCGCTTTTACACGCTTCGAAGAATTGTTTGCCAAAGTTACTAGCTTTGGCATTAATAAGGTGGTCAGATACAACCCACCCTATCATTTTCTTAATAAGGGGCAGTGGCGTTCTTGCTACCACGTTCCCCTTCGGCGTTGTTTTAACCAACTTTAAAGTGATAAGTATTTCACGAAGCTTAGGAGCCTCGATTTTACCACTATTCAAGATGGTTTGGATTACAAGCATCACTGCTGTATATCCAAGTACTGCTGCAGTAATCCTATAAGGAATTAATGCAACAAGACAGAACAGAACAACACCCTTACTAATTTTTTTAAACATATAAACCTCCATTCCTGCCACTAAGGGCACGTACAAAGCTTAGGAGCCTGTAGAAAAAGTATTTGCTCCCAGCCGTCAATTGATTACAATAATAATATGTAATTTGGAAAATATAGATAACTTGCAATTTTAAAAAAAAGACATAAAAAAAGAAATATCCGTATTACACGAATATTTCCAACATAAGAGGAAAGATTTTTTAACGCCAAGCAGCCCTGGGCGTTTTGAAGTTGTTGTATTGTACAATAACTTCTTTATCTTATACAACCATTATGACAGAAAATTTAAAAAGGTGAGAAAAAAATAAAAAAGTTGCAAAAATATTTTTGCAACTTTAAAAATATCAGTAAAATACATGGTCGCCAAGAATAATTCCTGGGTCATAACCTTTTGTTCTGTGGAAGAATAGACAATCGCCTACAATATTGACACCATTAAGTGCGTCTTTGGCAGCCTGCATACAACTATCATTAACTACCCCTTTTGCAAGCTCTTTATCATACCATCCAGTCCAAACAGGTTCAAATTGTCCTTTTTGTCTTATTACACCTTCAATTGTATTTGCAAATTTAGGACTTGCCATACGGTTTAAAACTACGTTACCAACAGCAACTTTTCCTTCGTAGCTTTGATTTCCTGCTTCACAGAAGATAATTACTGCAAGTAAAAATTCTTCATTAAGATTTGTTCTTATATCATGATAAAGTATCTTTCCAACTTCTGATTCTTTTTTCTTCTTTTCATTAAGTGTTTCTATTGTGGTATTTGCTTTTGCAGATGCAAAATCTATTTTATCTTTTGCTTCTTTAAGTTTAAAGCTTTCAAGAAGTGAATCATTTATTTCTTCCGTTAAATCATCAGTATTTTTTTCACAAAACGTAAGTCTTTGTATTACGTCACTACTATTTTCTGCTAAAATTGTTTTTGTTTGCATATAAGTATCAAAAGTAGTAACTGTTTCTGAACGTGTTGGTTGTTCATATAGAATTACATCATCATCTGCCGATACTACACGTACATCAAAATTTGCAGTCATAATAAGCGTAAACACCAAAAATGATGATATTATTTTTTTAAGCATAAAAACCTCCAAATTCGTAGCAACGCTACTATTAAAAATTAACATATATAATTAATATGCCGTTTTTTGGCAAAAAGTTGTTAATTTATTTTGAAAATAATATTAAAAAATATTGCATTTTAACCAATTTTTATAGTAAAATATTATTAAAAATTAACAAACTTATATTTTGAAAATGCAAAATATAAAAAGAAAAGTAGGAAAATATTTTTTAAAAGTGTTAAAGCCTTGTTTAATATATAATACTATTAATATAAATATTTTAAGGAGAATAAAAAAATGGATTATTTTGTATATAAATTTGTAGATAAAGAAGGTCGTGCGCTTTATGTTGGACAAACAGTTGATGTAGATAGAAGAATGCAAGAACATAAAGGTAGAATTTGGGACTTAGAAAAAGACCATATAGAATATGCAAGATGTGAAAATATGGCTGATATGTGTTTGTATGAAATGTATTACATTAATAAACTTCATGCAAAATATAATGATAGTCTTGTTTATAATGTAGAGCCTTCTTTTGTTCTTCCAGAACTTGATTTTAAAGTTTATGACCAAAAACTTGTAGACAAAATGCATGAAGAAGTTATAAACAAAGTAAGAAATGATTTTGCTGACAGATTTAGTCCAGAAAATTATTGGGCGAATAAAAAGAAAAAGCTTGAAGATAAACTTTTAGAATTTAAAGGTGATAGCGAAAAAGAAAAACAAATACTAGATGAAATTAAAAAATGTGATGAAAATCTTGAAAAATAAAAAGCGCCAGAAGCGCTTTTTTTAATTGTTTGATTCGAAAATCTTAATTGCTTTTATAAATATTAAACAAAGAATAGAAATTGATGCTATGAACATTAAAACAAGTAAAATATTTCGAAAAACCTGCAAAGATTCTGGAAGATTTATCCCTTTTATAAGAAAAGCAATTAATCCTAAAACAAAGATTATCCCATAAAAAATACAACTATTTTTAAAGTGCTTCTTAAAAAATGGCGTATAAAGTCCAGCGGGTTTTGACATAAAATATATAAATAATTGAAACGGAAAAACATAGGACAGTGCTGCAAATATTTTTTCGTCATCTGTAATTTTTTCTTTTTTCATTAAAAACTCCTTAAAACATGTAATTTAATATCTTACTAATACAATTTTAATATGACATTTTTAAAAGTTTTTAAAAAACTTTATTTTTTAAAAATAAAATATCATATTATAAAAAGAATATATAAAGGAGATAGATATGGAACCAAGAGACATAAAACGATTAATATTTGCTGGTATAATTTTAATACTTGCTTTTTTCGCTGGACTTGATAGTCTGCAAAATATAACAAATGCTAAAAAAAATGGATTTAAAAATGTTTCTGAATATGAAGCATATTTAAAAGAAGAACTTGAAAAGGAAAAAGAAAAGGAAATTACTATTTATACAAATGGTAATATCAAAGATGATGAATATTTTGTAGAAATTCTTAAAGAAAATGGATTTTATCCAACAGTTAAAGAAGATGCTTCTTATAACTATTCTGCATTTTATATGTACACGAAAGATACCGATAAGATAAATATAATAGATACAAATATTTATTCTGATTATCTTAGTAGTATAATAACAAATGAAGATGAAAAGGATGATGAAAATAATGAAAAAATCGAAAAAGTACTTTCTGGTATAACTGATACCATGGAAGCGTTTTCGGAAAAGGATATTATTATAATAAGTCCCAAATATCAAATTCCTGATGAAGAAGAAAAAGCTTTAGAAGCAAAAAGCGGAAAATATTCATATGAAGATTTCATAGATACTATTATTGAAGGATGCGAAAAGAATAATCTATCATATATAAATCTTTATGAATATACTAAAAATAATCCAATAAAAATTGAAGAAGCAAATATGTACAACAAAAATATACAAGAATATATGGCAAATGAAATTTTAAAAATATTGCAAAAATAAAAAACGTGACATTGTGTCACGTTTTTTATTTGTTCTCATTGTTAAATTTTACGTATCTTGTTAGATACATTTTACTGAAAAAGGTGCCCATTTATAATATCATCAAGTGATTCACCTTTATCATAAATCTCTTTTTTCTCCCCCAATATAAAGCCTTCTGTATTATCATTAGAATAACCATTTTCAGATAATAGTTCTTTGTATTGTTGTTCAGAAATCTTTTTAATATCTTCATTTTGTTTCTTAAAATTAAACATATCTTACCTCTATTCTATGATTATTAATGCCACATTTACATATAATAAAAAATACCGTTTGTTTTACAGAATTTTTCATTGATCCATGTTAGTAAACACGGCAAAGAACGCCTTACAAAAACATTATGATTGTTGCAGTAAATAAATATAAGAAATTTTGCGAAAAGTTACAATTTTTCAATTATCAAGAGTTGATAAATCAAAGTCAATTACTTTTATATTTTTATCTTTACAAC
>JAEEGL010046111.1_pt1 | contig 17281 bp, 11 predicted proteins | sample 9134231 | NCBI WGS metagenome assembly JAEEGL01 (sample SAMN16246548, study PRJNA631951) | gut metagenome | biome: gut microbiome; feature: rumen; material: fiber-attached | host: Bos | place: Iran: Karaj | collected 2018-10
GGATATTCAGTATTTCGCCTATTGTAATGAAGTGATTCTCGTCCGTGTTGTCGACCAGGATCTCCTTGACGAACATCGTTCTTAAGTTAGTATTATTCTTTGCTTCATTCCACATGTTTTCCATAGCAAACCTCCCGTTTTGGCAGATTCGGACATAGTCTTTATGTCTAATTCGATTTCTTACAGCTGAAATTATAAGGGGCGCCAAAGCAAAATGCGGGACATTAATGGGACTGATTGCTATATGTTGTGAATGGCGACGGTTTTCCTATGACTGCTACAGCATATATAGTGTTTGATGCGGAATTGGTATTTTATAGTGTCAAGTGTTCCTTACACAAAGTCTCAATTTTCGACACAATAGGTCTTTTTTATTGATTTAACTAAGTTGAGTTGTCATAGTAAGTGTATCAAGAGTAGGGGAGGGCAGAGCCATGCTAAATGAAGGTGATTTCCGTAAGACTGTTAATGATATGATCAGCAATCCGGATTCGTATACCAAAGAAGAATACTATACTGCGTTCCTTGAGATGACGGAAAGATATCTGGATGGCATGATAACAACGACTAGTCTTGAGAAAGCTATTACCGAAGGCATGGATGAAGAGAACGCTAATAAGATACTGGAAGATATAGCTACATCAAATCCAAGCCTGAATGATCTAGAAAGTATAAACGTGAAGGAACCGGATAAGATAGAAGTTATACGAAATCTTATGGATTATATTGAATGTGAATTGGGCCTGAGTATCAGCAATGATAAAGAATAAAAGAAGAAAGGACGATGACAAAGAGCATCGTCCTTTCATTTTGGAAGTTAGTATGAACGGAGCTTAAAATCAGAAAAGATCTACTGACTTTCCATCAGCATCAAAGAGCTTCTTCTCACCAACTACTACATAAACTGTGCCACCGAGCTTAGCAGCTTTCTTTTCGATTGCTTTGTAATCAATCTGCTGACCGTCGATCTCAAAGATAACCTTGGAGAGTTTCTTAACCTTCTTTACAGGAGCCTTTTTTGCAGCCTTCTTTGCCGGAGCTTTCTTAGCAGCGGGTTTCTTTGCTACAGCCTTTTTAGCTGAAGCTTTTTTAGCGGGAGCGGCTTTCTTTGCAGGAGCCTTTGCAGCCTTAGCGGTTGCCTTTTTTGTAGCTGCTTTCTTAGCGGGTGCAGTCTTCTTTGCAGTTGCTTTCTTAGCAGCGGGTTTTTTAGCTGTAGCCTTTTTGGCAGGAGCCTTTTTTGCTACAGGCTTCTTTGCTTCAACTTTTTTCTCAACTGCCTTAACAGGCGCTTCGATCTTTTTCTCTTCTGCCATGTTTAATCCTCCATGAGTTTGTTTGTGCATTGAGATTATTGTTACATATTTTGATTGTATCAATCTTCAAGTAATGGTCAATTAAATAACTGTTAATAATGGTCAAGACAAGTACAGCTGTTTCTGTAATACTTAGTCATTATTGCCATCATCTATCTCAATAAAGTCATCAAAGAACTCCATATCAGGAGCATCTTTAGGTATTACTGACCCATAATCCTTAGGAAAAATAACAGTTGGCCAACCTAACCCTGAACGACTAACCACTATTTGCCCTTCGTAACGATAGCTGGCATCTTCGCTATAATATGCACCATAGAATGGATAATTAGGGCCATAGCCGCCGTTATATTTATACAATCCAGAAAAACGTATATTTCCATTTGAATAGTACTCGGTTCCGCAAAGCAATCCTTTTGAACCAAATACGCCTTCGCAATAAATCTGTCCATTCGGATAATATAGCGTTCCTGAACCCTGCGGCTCATTATTTACAGTCATCCCTTCGTATTTGAGATTGCCGTTTTCATCATATAACTGCTTCCAAATCCGGAACTCACCAATACTTATCAATGCTTCATTTCCTTCAACATACTTCCCGAAATCAATCCTTACATGCACATCAGTAGCGGCATCCTTGGTCAAACTCCATACCATGTGGGAAAGATATCCTATAGTCATGTCATCACTTATCCCATACAGTTCCTGGCATGCCAATTCGCTTGGTTTTTGTCCATTTAATGTCTTAAAGCCCTCACATTCCGCTTGAAGCAGAAAGAGCTTCTGAAGATACTCATCCTCGCAACGAATCCATACATCATGGTACTGGTCAATCAAATCTTTAAGTAAACGCATAAAACACTCCTTAAGTTTTTATTCCCCAAAGAGTGCATGAAAAATCCCATCGTCACCGATGGGATCAATAGTCAAAACATATGCCCATCGGTCAAGCTTTAGCACCTTACTTGCGCAGGTTGCTGTGCGGTCAACGAGCTTGTCTCTCGCGCACTCTTTATAGGTTATCTAAATTGTAAATACCGGAAATATGTCCGTCAATACCATTAATAGGACAGATTACCAGTACGGATGATCTTATAGATCCCTTTCTAACAGATCTGCCAATGTGCAGAAATCATCTTCAATGTCACCAGGATGCTGTTCGGGATCCTTGTTTATTCTTATTTTTTCTATTACTGCACAAATTGGTTCGGAATCCGCAAATTGATTTTCAAAGTTGGTGTATTCAGCATCATATATGCAGAATCTTGTTTTTCTGTCATAGATTACAAAATGATTTGGATGACTGAACATTATCCATCTGTCTGTTTCTTTAGAGGAATACTCATTAAGCAAGTAATCCAACCTTCCGTATCTGATAGGAATTTGTGCTGGTCTTTCATAATTGTCAGAAGACATTTGAAAATAGTTATCTTCGTCACGATTCTTCTTAACCAGTTTGCATTCACCACTTGGTTGTCTTATTAATTCTTCGTCTTCCTGTACTAATCTTCCATAAACAGGACAATCAAATCCAGATTTCAAATTCACATTTGGACAAGCTCCATCAGTATAGTTACGTACCTTTTCTATTATTTCTTGAATATCATCAGATAAATATCTATTTGCTTCGATTGCAATACATGGTGGAATGTGCCAGAATGCCTCTGCAATTGAACCGGTAATAGCAGCAAGAGTGTCTGTATCACCGCCAATGTACATAACATTTCTAATGGCTTCCTCAAACTTGTTTGCTTCAAGGAAACATTCAAAGGCTTCCGGCATCGTATGCATACAATCTTCAACGTGATGATATGTTGGACGTATTTTGTCTAAAGTTCTTGAGAGATCATATCCAAACTCTTTTTCAATATACTTTTTTATTTCTTCCTTAGTAGCGTTGTTTCTTGCTAAGTAAATAGCTGATGCTGTCGATTCGGCACCTTTTATACCTTCAGGATGATTATGCGTAACTTCTGCTGTCCATCTTGCGACTTCGCGAGTGCGTTCAAGAGAATCATAAAACCAGCCAACGGGAGATACTCGCATTCCAGAGCCATTACCAAAACTACCGTATGGCTGTGGATCATCCGATAAGACCCAATCAATGAACCTTGCACCATATCCTGAATCAGGGTATTTTCGTCCCCACTTTTTCATGGAAGCAATCAATTTAGCCTTTACAGTTTTCTCATCGGCATCTTTGCCGGCATCCATAAGAGCTTCAGCAACTGCTATTGTCATTACAGTATCATCTGTAAATTCGCACTGTGATGTGAAAAGCTCAAATTCTCGGCTCTTATTGCCTCTATCAAATTCAAATCTACTACCGATAATATCTCCAATAATAGCTCCGAGCATTTTTCGTTGCCTCCTTATCGTCACCAAATATCAGCGTACCAACTCCCATACAATTAATCCGCTTTATTTATGCAGTTAGAGAAAAAACCGATATCTGGGTCATCTAGTGTTCCGATCATTACTCCTCTATCAAGTAATCTGTTTCGCTGTTCACATGAGGTTTCAGGTAATAACGCACAATTATGACATGCGGCTAAGTTGCAACTATCCTGCCCCTGTCCTTCGCTTTGAATACATACAGGATCTGAAGCACACCAAGTAGCATCATTGATTGCACGGAGAATAATGCCGTTCAATCGTTCAGGAACTCCTTGGCGAACCAGACCACCCAGAGATCCTTCTGAATCACCGGAAGCAGTATAAATAAGAATGCCCGCCATTTTATATTCATCTCGTTTATTTTGACAGCAATATATTCTTTCTCTAATAGACGCGCTTGAATAACCGCTGTTATTCGCTAGTGAAGTAATAAGGCAGTGGGCGAAAGTATGCAACAAAACGAATACAGGATCCAACTGTGATTCAGAGTCAGAAAACTGATCTATCTTTCTTATTCTTGTCTTTACCTTTTCATTACTTGCCCAATTCTGGAGCATATCATAATCAAATTCAACTAAAATACCTTCGCCACTATTCTGAATAGCAGGCAACCAATCAACATGTCTAGCAGATAAATCATCTACCAGTTCGGCTTCTGTTGACAACCTTCGAAATCCTCTAAACACTCGCGTTTCTTTGAGTTTATGAACGAGTGATACGCTCCTAATAAAACTATATTTCGGATAATTATCTCCCGAAAGATTTTTGACATATAACGGTGCATCGGGAGTTCCACTATTTTTTGTTAATACTAAAAACTCATCATAACGGTATTTGTCATCATCGACAATTTCCTCGTTCTCATCTTTATTTAGTTTTTGAAGTGTTAACCTAAATGCCAAATCCTCATCACACTTATTATCAAACATAAAATCGTTATAACCATGAATTATAGCTTTAATTGTATCAGTATCAATATCACCGTTAGTTCTGTGAGATTCACATTTATTAATTGCCGACTTTACTAATTCAGATATATCAGGATCAAATAGTTCATTATCAGATGGAATAAAAATAGAACTTATAACATCAGGAAACCAAACATTTGAAGCACCACGCTGAATAACCAAAAGGGATTTCCCACAAGCATTTGTTCCTTCTGGTAGCCAAGGCCGATTTCCCTTGCATCTGTATCCAATTCGATCTAACGCGCCTTTTGAAAAAGCACCAGCCATACTTCTTGACGCTCCGCATGTACAAGAATATCTGATTCCTGCCAAGCTCGAGGAACCGCCACCAGTTGTTCTGTTGATTTTACAGGTTTCGGGTTGGTATACATATCCGTCTTGATGTATCCATTCAGCTATAGGAAAGTCTTCTATATGTCCATCTTCACAAACAGCTACAAAACGTTCGGGAATCAAATAGCGCATCTTCTTGGAATTGCCTGCATTTTTGTTGCAGTAAGATTGCTTGCTGCCTCTCCTCCTCATATCACCTTGGCACTTGTATCTACCTGAACCAGGTTTCAACTTAGTCATGTTTCCACAAATAGGACAATAGTTCCATAATGGAAATCTTACTGCAGGTATTCGTATTTCATTATTCTCTTTTGTACGCTCTCGATAATCCGGAGGACAATACAATTTCTTACCATTCAGTTGCTGTTCTGACAATCGAGGATCATGTATTTCAAATTCATTTATATTAGTTGAACCATCAAACCAGTTATCAAGACCAGCTACCATAAGAGATTCATCATGGGGAAAAGGTGCAATTGAACCTACTCCCCAAGGGCTTATAAGGTTGTCTCTGCGTAATCGGTATTCTCCCATTATTAATTCCTCCAATTAAGTAAGCTTTTTGCTGCAATCAAGCCTGCATTCTCTATCAGTATTGCGCATTGAATTTGGAATTGGCCAGCCCCTTTTTCCCCATGATTTAGGAGGTTCTGAACCAGCCTGATAAATCAACGGAGCATCTGGATCCGGATTAATCATATTGCAACTGTATTTTTGAGGAGACTGATAACACCATTCTTCATATAATTTGGTTAATTGATTAATAATATCAGCTGTTTCATCAGGGTCAACAATATAAGCTCGTGATGTGATGATATTTAGAATATCATCAAATTGTTGTTGCGTTGGAGCAACGCATATTTCAGGACTGTATAACAGCCTGAATAATCCGACAAAAACAGCTGCAATAGCACGTTCTCTCAACGGTCGAGAAAATGGTGTTACAGATGTTGGTTCCACACTAAAGTATAGTTTTGAATGTTGATTCTGAAACTTCTCATAATGAGATCTGTCTCTTGGTTTAGAAGTATTATATATAACTATAACAGTACCAGGAGTATTTCTTCCTATTCTGCTGGTTGTTTGAATGTATTCTGACATTGATTTGGGTTGTCCTGTAACTGTCATTAATCCAAGCCTTGGAACATCAACGCCTACAGAAACCATATTAGTTGCTAAACAGATATCAAGGGCATCGTTTTTTTCGAATGAATATTCAAGTCTTTGTAATATTTCTGGAATCTCTTCATTTTCCATTCTGCTTGTTAATTCTGACAAACGATTATCATAAATGTATCTTCGATCAGAACTATGCTTTTGTAAACGACTCTCATAAATAGTCTCCAAACGTTCTCTGATATCTGCAGATAACCAAGTTGCAGCCTGTCCAAGTTCTCTCATACTGTTAAAGTATGCAAGATTTGTGTAATAAGGATCTTTATCCATAACATCTGAAGCATCAATCTCTTTAGCGGCATAGAATTCAGCTGCAAATGTAAAAATGGATGCAAAAGCTGAAGAGGAGGTGGAGTTTCCATATAATCCGATGTAAGTTCTTCCTGTTGCTTCAGTTTTTTCTTTTGCAAAGAAATTATTGCGATATGTTAATCCTGGAACAGGGAACTGGAAAACATTATCCTCGCCACAAGCATAAAGCGCATTACACTGTTGTTTAGCATGACTGATGGTTGCAGTAGAGGCAATGATTTTAGGAGTAAAACCATTTCTCTTGCACACTTCTGAAATCATAGTTTCATATAATCCCACAGTTGAACCAAGCGGGCCTGTAATCAAATGCAACTCATCTTGAATGAACAACTCAGGAGGATTATACTTTTTATCACCGCCGAAAATCATTTTAGCAATCGGCTTGAATGGAATAGTCGCAAACTTATCTACTGTACCAAACAAAACTGTTGGTGGATTGCTGTATATTTCTTCATCATATAATTCAATCGGAATAGTTCTGTTTTCGTCCTCTGAAGCATAAAGACACTTTGAATTACCGCATCTGTATACTATTTTTTTATTGTCCGAAGAAATGTCATAACCTGGTGTGCGCTCTCCAAATCTGCGCATACTCGAGCCACACCATGGGCATTTTAGAAGAACACCAGGGTCCACTTTCAACTTCCCGGTGTTGATCTGATTTATCTTTTTTCTTACATCTGAAAGTGAACTTTCTTCAAATTTATGACCAACCCAAAGTCCTATGGTAATTCGATCTTCGCCCAACATGACGGGATTATCGAGTCTGAGTTTTTCTAACGCACAAACCAAAGCAGCTGCTCTCGAAAACTGCTGTGATGTTAACAGTCTTAGTGTGTAACGCATAATAACGGTGGTTCCTGCATCTTTAGGATTTCGAATCCTCCGTAACAAAATAGAATAAGCCGATAACCCCAAATACGCTTCTGTCTTTCCTCCTCCTGTCGGGAACCAGATAAGATCAACCAGTTTCCTTTCTACGGATCCTTTGTTTGCAATTGATTCTAGATTTAATAAGATGAACGCAATCTGAAATGGTCTCCATCTGCCATATTTATTCTTATCCGGTTCATACCAAGTAGAATTGTCATCCGGATCGGGCATAACTATTTCCTTTTCAATTATTAGCTCAAAGTTCTTATAATCATATTCTTTGAATTCTCTGAGAGGTAAGCGATAGTGCAACTGCTGCATTAACATTGCTCTGTTCATTAACATAAATGCATTTGCTATATCATCTTTCGTTCGCAAAAGATCCAAGCCATTTTTCATTCTGTTTAAACATAACTTGCAGGATTCTATTTGTTGATTTGCAACAGGAATAAAAGATTTCAACTTATCATCATTTCCAGATATCCAGCTGTTACGTTCAGCCTCAATACTTTCAATCCACTTTTCATATTCAGAACAAAGGATACCAAGATCTTGAATAGCATAATTTCTATCCTTCATATAGTTCTGCATATCCAATTTTGCTTCAGAGTCAGTTGGTAAAATAGGTTTTACATCATAACTGGGCATTATTTCCGCTTTAATAACCCGGGGTTCAACAGCACTCTCCCATGTTGCTGCACAACCATGACCTATTCCATATGACTTAACATCTCTATAAAGCATGGAGTTCAAATGATAGTCAACATCATCAATGTTCTCACAATAATTATCCGGCAATGGTAAAAATGCTTCGTTTATTGCTTTGAGCTGAAATCCAGATTGGAACCAACACTTGTCTACAGAAAATCGTTTTGCTGATTCGGTAAAGCTATTCATTATTGTGAATGTATAAATACATGCACTTTGATCAGTAATACACATTCTGTATGTGCAACCAAGCTCAATACCATCAATAACTCTTCCGTTTTCATCAGTAATCTTATATTTCTGATAGCGTTTAGCATTATTAGGCAAATTGCTTTTTGATAATTTGACATGCCCCGTTTTGGGGATTCTGAAATAACAATTCTTTTCTAAATCAGACATTTCGATCTGATAGGAACCATCTTCATTTTTCCTTTCAACAGGGGCAGTATGCATTCTTTCTTCATACATAGCAGCTGAAAAAGTTAATAATATTTCAGAACTATCAAGAACACAGATTGTTATGCCCATACCGGATTGTTTAAAACTGTTTACATTTGCAGTCTCCAAATCCAACTCACTAGCAGGAGTATCATCGCTACCAAGTTCTTTTCCATCAAAAGCTAATGATTTCTGCTCTATCTCTGATTCATTATTCTCTTCATCTGAAGATTCTTTTTTTTCAGCTGTTTGAGAATCAAGAATATGTTGAGGAAACAAAATTCCAGAAATATAAGTGTTTAGCGGTGAATCTTTAAAAAGTATTTCTTCACCGTTTTCTTGTACAAAGTTCTCTAAAGGATATGGTCCTACAAGTATTTCTTTTATCAACTTATTAAAACTATCTCTCGTGCTCATACGATTATCTCCCGATTGTGAGTTCTTTTCTTTGCTTTGCTGCACTTAAACTTTCAAAAACATATAGCTTGCTTCTAGCTCTGCTCAAGGCTACATACAACATTTTGGTGTCATTGTAGTTCTCTATATCAACCAGAATTACGATTTTACTCTCAAGTCCTTTAAATGACTGAATTGTTGAAAACAATGCGTAGCATCCACTAGGATCTTCACCGTAATTACCAACAACAACAGCACTTGGATCGGCAATAGTTAGAACTGTCTTTTCACGTTTATTAGGCGCCAGAACAATTATATCTTCAGGTGATAAGCCCATCTTTTTCAGTTGCTTCAAACATTCGCGGAACTTTGTTTTTTCGTCTTCCGCGTTCTCATACGAAATGTATTCTACTGGTTCACCCGAAATTTTCAATTTGTAGCTGGCATCCGAGAATCCGGTTATGTTTATCATTTCATTTCCAATAAACATTGTATTTCTGCAATTGATATTAAGCTTCTTTTTTGAGTAGAAAGCATAATCATCCAAAACACTAAGTGAAGCATTCTCATTGTATATTGCTTGTCTGGCAAAATCAGCATAAAAAGAAAACAGGCCACTAGTTAATCCATTTGTAACTAATGCATCTAAAAAGTCCAGGTATTGTTTTACGCAAATATCCTGAAATTCATCAACGATTATTTTATTGTACAAAGGTCCTGACGTCTTCAAAACTTCTGTAGCCATACGTGGAAGTATATGGGAAAAATAGTCATCTGTATTTGTTGCAGAATCCAAATCGGGAGCATTAACGATCTTCTTCATCAATCCGTGAAGGGTATAAGCATCGATTCCAGTGTTATTCAGGTTATTGCGAATAGTCTTATTCAAATTGTTATTAAAACAGATTACACAAACGTTTAAACCTTGTTTTTTGGCTCGTTTAGCATCTTCAATAGCAATTACGGTTTTTCCTGTACCCGCACCGCCAATTACTACGATATGGTCATTTATTTCAATATCATCTAAACATGATAGCTGTTCATCCGTAAGAGAAATAATACTGTCTTCACTATCATTTAATGCATTTCTAATTGGAGCAACACAGGTAATAGTCGGACGTAACTTAGCAACAATCTCTTTTACCATGTCAGCAGATACTGGATAGTGCGCCTTTTTACCCAATGATTCATATTCAGCAATCTGATTGCTTAACAGTTTTTTTATGAACGTAACATAATCGTATTTATTGTCGTTCTGCATCAATCTCCATGGTTCATCTTCCGTGAGTGAATCAACAGGAAAGTACTTTTCATCAGTAAAAATTACCCCATAGGTAAATAGATATTTTGACCAATGATAATTGGGATTGATTTTATGACTAATTATTTCGCTTATATTAAACATGCCCTGACGAGCTTGTGTAAACGGGCTACGGTTTTTAATCGTCGTCTTGCCAAATCTGTTAGTAAATAACCATTCACCATTTTCATTAACGCCAACACGACCGCCTTTGATTTCCAAAAAAACTATACCCATTTTTGGAACAAATACTATAAAATCGCATTCGCCAAATACAACAGCATCATGGTTAGGAATCCTAAAAGAATGTATAACATGCCAGTCATCAGGGCCGTTATCTCTTAAAAACTCAAATACTTTCTTTTCCGCATCACTTTGAGTGTCTTCAATGAATTTCTTAGGATACATTACTGCCATTATATTGCCTCCAATCTGTTAAGTTTCGCCTTGTTGACCGTCTGATTACCATATACTGCATCAACTTCAATAATTACTACATCGCCAATTCCGGCAAGAGTTCCTTGACCGCCTTTTTTGAAATAAATGTCCGAAATCTCTTTTTGCTTTTTTCTTAATTTTTGATTAATCACCTTTCCGGCTATCATATGTATTCTTTGCAGTTTTTTGCCTTTTTCATATATGGATTTGTAATTCCTGCAAAAATACATTATTTCTTCATCATCGGTATATCTTGTACAAAGACGAGCAATAATCTCACAAACTTTGGGATTATCAGGGCAAATCGTTTCTCCCATACTCCAATATCGTAATTGTTGTTTCGTGCACAAATCGTTTTTCCCTAGTCTGTCATAGACATAATCAAAACCCTTATCATTAATGAGTATACTTAAGCACGTGCACCATAGACCAACTTCCTCACGAAACTGACTTGCTGTTTTTCCGATCATAATATCAGCCACATCGGCTACTATATCTTTGTTAGATTTTCTTACAACAAAGCAATCTCCATGTCTCAGCTCGCGAACAGATTTTTGCTGTATTCTGTCGCCGCTTGCAAGAATATCTGTAACATCGATTACCTTGTGAGTTGGTAAAAATGAGATTTTGTAATCTCTAGATACAATTAGACAACAAGGAACATCGTCATCTCCGTGATATTCATTTGATTCTCCATAAATCTTACTGACGGCAGAATCAAAATCATATTTGGCTTGATCATCAAATGCAATTGAATTAGATCCCTTGGGCTCATCAAAGGGAATACGCCTTATGCTTTCACCAACACCCAATTCGCGGGCAATATTAACAGTTTTTTTGTGCTGAAGACACTCATCAAAGTTCTTTCTAAAATAAGCCCTCCATTTTTCTTCAAATGGAAACAAAATATATACTAAATGCAAATATGAATATGTATTCTTGATATTGATGTAGTCACTTCTGTCAAACCATAAGACATTAACATAATCATATGTAATATCTAAATCACGAGAAGCAAATAAGAACTCCTTTAGTCTAAGAACTTTGAAAACACAGTTCCCGTTAACATATTTTGAACTAAGATAGTTCTGAATCGACTTAGGATAACTACATTTATCAGGAACAACAACTGCTATTCTTTTGCTTTCTGCAACCTGATCCTTTAAAGCATCGCAAAGGCATTGGAATTTTATGCTTTGACTGGATGTAATAATATCTTTTGACTTTTCCAATAATGCCTCGACATTATTCCTAATATCTTCATGATAGTAATCTTTCTGCGAATTCCATGTTTCATAAGCTGCAGAAATCTCACTCATAAGCGGATTATTATATATATCCAGCTTTTCGGAATAACAATCTGAAACCATTGCTTTATAAACACACCACAACTTGTGTAATAAGTCTTTAAATTTATTGTCAAAGTCTTCACACGAGTTAGTCAGTTTTTTTAGCTTCCGATAAACATCATCGAGTTCGTTACCATTACACTCAAAAACATTGAAACTTGCTTTTGATGCATTCTTAGTTTTTCTTGCCAACCCTTCAAACACTGTATCTGTATATTTTGTAATATTCTTTGTAAAACTGGCATCTGTTAATGTTGATGGTTTCCAGTGGAATAATGTGAAATCATAACGCTCCAACTCCTTATAACGCTCATAATCATTCTCTGACAGAAAAACTATGGTTGGAATACTAAGCTTTAATAAGCGCTCTAATGTGTGTTTATTTGCCAACAATTCTCTGACTTTCTCTTGTGTAACAAATATACAATCAACGTTATTTCTTATTGATTCATTGGAAACACAAGTCACAACTTGCGCCAATTCGGTTGAAACGGTGAAATTTGGCATTCGACCAAATGTTCGTCCACTAATGAATCCAATCGGGTCAGTACAAAACTCTCCGGCTGATAAAACTTTAGAGAATGTGGATCCCAAAACACTATATTCCTTTGAAAACTCATCAACTGAAGTCTTTGTTGTAAGTAAAACAGTTGTTTTTGACACTGCTCCCTTATTTGATAAAAGCACTTGTAGTGTAGGATTTGCACTTGCTTGTTTTTCTATTCGACTTATCTCTGATTTTACGAGCTTATACTTATTTAACGAGCCTTCTTCGACTTTCTCCAAATATTGATACCATGTTTTGTTGGCGGAACGAATTTCTGTACATTTATTTATGTCTTTGCAACGATATTGAAAGTCATCTTTATTTATGGCTATTATTTCAATAATAGCCTTTCCTATTCTCATTTTTTGTCCTGGCTGCACACCTCTCAAATTCTCAAAAGGATCATATGGTCCTTCCATTTCATCACGTACTACTCTTGTTGTAAATAAAGGCATCAAATTGCACTCAGCAGGCATTACTATTGTGATTCTTTTGTTACCTCGTTCTAGTTGCTTGTCAATCAGGTATAGTGTAGCCGAAAAAATCATTGGAATAGTGGTTGACTTCGGATGAAGCTTGTCTGCAAAAGTAATATTATTAAAATATTGTTTGTTGGATAAATACTCTCTAATTAATTCTTCAAAATGAGTATAATTCTCTTCGACCTCATCTTCGTCGATATTCTCTTCGGTCTTTAATGTTCTTTCTTCATTCTTATCTTCTTGTTCAACAGAAATAGATTTAAGACATACATCGGTTGAATCTGTTACATTAATAGAGTGTTCGTTTTCCTTTGATTCACTAATAGAATTTGCATTTCCTTCAGAAAAAGAATGAGAGGCTCCAAAACCACTGGATAATAACGCAGTCTTGCAGTCAGTAATATTCAAAGTTTTCCTGTAATCCGAAGCATACTTTACAATAAATCTATTGGATTTTTCATTCTGAAATGTATCAACACAATTTCTGTGATTCGGAAATATATCGTATGGTGAGAGACACTCTTCACTCAAGCCGTTGATTAATGTGCTAAAGTTGTCAAATGAAACATTGCTAAACTCAGGTAAAGCCCGCTGCAGCTCCTGATAATAAAAAGTTATAAAAGCATCTCTATATTGACTTTCATAATTCCTTATAAAGCCAATAAAATCTAATATTAGAATTACTTCTCGAACAGACCATTTTTTCATTTATAGCTCCTCAAGTAAATCTAATCTGCAGATTCAAATTTATGTAGTATCTACCGTTCTCCTTATATATGCTTGCAAATCCGTGTCTCGAAGTTGAAGCTCTTTCAAAGCGTGTGTTATTAAGAAGATATGTTTCAAATGCGCTTCTGTTATAAAGATGATATGCTAAAACATCACCATCTTTCTTAACTATTACATAGCCGCCGTTTGCTTCATCATGTCCATTCCATTCTTTTGAAGGCATCATACCAAGAGCAACAGAACACAGAAACTTTTTGAACTTATATTCATAGAATCCTCGATGTGGATATCCGAGAGGATTCTTATCTTCAACTAAATCGACCAACATCTTGCAATCAGTTGTTTTATTCTGATAGAAATCAAGGAGCATGTCTGCAATTATATTATCCATGTAACTGTCTATTAGCATCAGGTTAGATGAGAAGTTTTTGTTAGCTGCACGAATATACCTTAATTCTCCATGAGCCATAATATCGGCTATGCGGTCAAGTATCTTAGTTTTAGTGTTAATGGAATTAATTCGTGTCATATCTTCATCTGTAACGCCCAGAACCTCATAGACGAAGTTTGTCGCACCGGAAGCGTTCAACAAAGTTGGCGCACTGCCAAGCTCTGATTTAATGCTAAAACCACAAATCGGATCATAACCAGTATGAACATCATGAATTTGCATTGTAATATCGGTTTTGTCTGAAGATGCAGCAGAGATTCTGTCTATATGCATTTCATCCATTGCATCAGGAACACCTTGTATTTCAAACGCTCTGTCGGATCCCGCCAAAATTCCGGCAAATATAAGATGTTTGATTTTTGCTAACTGCTCTCTATCTATGGTGGAGACTTTGTCGCCAGCCAAAACTACATCAACATTATTATCATGAATGATGTAATCTATCTGCTCTGGCGTAGCTTGGTTTCTTAGTATTCGAAGGATAGGAAAGTAAACATCATCTAAGCGCTTTACGTTCTCGTCAGCCGCATAAAGCCTTCCTGTATACATCAGCATGATTAATGCATACAGCTCGCTCCATTCGCCTCTGTTGCCCGTAATACGCATAGCATCCTCCTATCCGAGTATTTCTTTAATTTGCTTTGCTATTGCTTGTATAACGTTTACTGTTACGCTATTACCAAATTGCTTATAAAGGTGTGTGTCAGATAGTTCTAATTTATAGCTGTCAGGGAAGCCCTGAAGTCTTGCCCATTCTCTAGGGGTCATTTTTCTGATGTCTTCATCATTTATTTTTCCAGAAATATGTGTTTCAGGCTCTTTGCTGTGTTGACGGTGATCAATAATAAGATTTCTCTCTCTGCCCATTCCTCCACAAACAATAGCGCCAGCTATTCCGTCAAGGTCTCTAATCTCATAACCAAAGCCATTTCCTTTAGCTTCGTGTCTAGCTTTGTGCTTTCTCAAGGTTTCAACGTATACGTCTGAAAGATAGTAGCGAGCAGAGACAGGTGCGGGATCCATAATATCTTTAATGCACTTTTGCTTTTTCTGTGGTTTCGGAAATACAAATTCGCCAACATTAAGATCATCTCTAAACGCAACAATATAGATTCTTTCTCTATTTTGCGGCACCCCGAAATCCTTACTGTTAAGAACTTTCCAGAATACGTGATAACCGATATCCTGGAATGCTTTTCGTATAACACGGAAAGTATTACCTTTATCGTGCATTACCAGTCCCTTAACATTTTCACAGAAAATAACCTTGGGTTTATGGTATTCGCAGATTCTAACTACATCAAGGAAAAGATTTCCTCTATTTCTGCCTTTGAAATCATCATTGAAACCGCCATGACGGCCGGCAATAGAGAATGCTTGGCAAGGAAATCCAGCAAGACAGATATCAAACGATGGAATTTCCTTTTCAGCTATTACAGTAATATCGCCAGCAATATCAAAGCTATCATTAAAGTTAGCTTTATATGTCTTTTGAGCAAACTCATCCCACTCGCTGACAAAAACGGTTTCGATATCTTTACCGAAAGCATTATCAAATCCAAGCCTGATTCCGCCTATTCCCGCAAACAAATCAATCGATCTGTATTTAGCCATTCCTATTAACCTCTTTTTCAACTATGTCGGCACATGCAGCCGCATCCTTTTGTATTTGTTTCCCCCAAAACCTTAGGACTATCCATCCATGGGATACGAGGAATTCATTAACTTCCTTGTCTCGAGCCATGTTTCGTTCTATTTTTGGTACCCAAAAAGCTTGGTTACTTTTGATATCCCTTTTCCTTTTAGCCCAATCATATCCGTGCCAGAATTCGCTGTCGCAAAAAATGGCTATTTTCTTTCCGATAAAAGCTATATCGGGGTGCCCATATACAGATTTGACATTCTTTCTATATTTCAGACCTCGCTTCCAAAGTTCCTGTCGAAGCAGAAGTTCAATCTTGGAGTCCTTACTCTTAATTGCTTGCATATTTCTATGACGCTGTTCTGGAGTTAACTTATCCACAAAGAATCTCCTTATCAGATTGTACGCCTGATTCAAATCCATTAATGGTACAGATTGTTAGACTTGAACATATTATAATATAAATAAAGAATTTTGATATTATGCTGTCAGCGTACAAGCATGCAAAAATACCCCTAAACCGCTTCAAAATAAAGCAGTTTAGGGGCGTTGTAAACATTTAGTTACATCACAGTTAACAAATTAACCAACAATACCAAACCCAAGTATATTTTTGCTTCCCACAGGATATGAGCTTTTAGCCACTTTATCGTCGTTATTGCCTTCAACGGTGTAAATGCGGCCATTAGAGACCTTCGTGACAATACCAACGTGGTCTCCATGACCGTCACGCTTTCCGTCTTCCAGCCAGTCAAAGAAGATAATCATACCGGGCCGGATGAGCTCATCATAGTTGGAAGAGGTCACATCTGAGCCCTTGATCCACTTTCCCTTGGTCTTGAACCAGTGGACGCCATCTCCGACAAAGGAAAAATAGGGAACTTTTCCGGCCGAACGTAGACCTGCTTGTTCCCCACACCAGGAGACGAAAAGGGCACACCAAGGAATTCTCTTGCTGCTTCCAGCCCATCTCCAGTATTTTTCACCGCCTTTGTTGCCAAGCTGGGACAAGGCGATAGTTACGAGTTTATCAGAGCCGGTACCGACACCTATCAGTATCTGGCTCCATAGTGAAGCATATTTATCACTTAAGAGCTCATTAAGTTCTTCAAGCTGTTTGGCAGTGAAGGATAGGTTTTTGGCTTCCTCGTCAGCGTCTTTGTGACTGATCTTGATGTGAAGGGTAGTTTTCGTTATCTTTTTCTCGGTATAGACGGGATTTCCTTTCTCGTCTTTCTTCTGATTTCCGTTCTCATCAAGTACCGGTTCTTTCTTAGTTTCAGTCTTTTTGGTGGTGGAAGACGTAACGGTATTCATCTGCCAGAATATATTTCGAAGCGTTTTGATGTGATCATCAGTTATATGGACCACATCTGTCGCATTCTCAGACTTTGTCGTGACATATACGGCATAGACGGATAGGACATCA